>Ga0116186_1000049_pt1 | contig 133051 bp, 100 predicted proteins | sample AD_JPNNA4_MetaG_FD_89806 | JGI IMG/M metagenome (GOLD analysis project Ga0116186, IMG submission 89806) | Active sludge microbial communities of municipal wastewater-treating anaerobic digesters from Japan - AD_JPNNA4_MetaG | ecosystem: Engineered > Bioreactor > Anaerobic > Digestate | place...
GTTTTTCCTCCTTGTTCAGTTTGTCGCAAAACCGATTTTGGAGGACCGATGACCTTCTTGCAACCCCCCCGGCCCCGGTCATTTTCCCGGGGCCGTTTTTACACCACTTCCTGGGACTTTATCTCGGCTGCACGGATTTTTCGATCCGAAAACCGGAACATTTCCCGTTCCCCCCACTCTCGATGATGTCCGGTGGTTCGAGGAGACGGGCGTCATCCTCGCGAAAGAAGCCGGTTTCTGGCGGATCCGTGTTCCCGGCGGAAAGGAACGCAGTTCCCTTGCGTTCAAAGATGTCGGAACGATCAGCGAAAACCGTTGCTGGGTCAAGGCCCTCGACAATCGGTACGGTTTCATCGACCAGGCGGGGAACGTCGTCGTCCCACCAGCCGATGATGAGGCGTACGGGTTCCACCGCGATCGCGCCGCCGTCCGGAAAGGGCAGAAATGGGGCTTCATCAACTCGCGGGGGGAAGAGATCATTCCGCTCGAGTTCGACTCAGTCACCTCGTTCTCCGAGACCGACGAGGAGGCAACCGAGGCCGTACAGAAAGGCGTCAAAGGCCTTCTGGACCGGATGGGAACCTTTCACACGCTCGAAGCGCCCGTCAGTGCCGGTTCGCTCCGCAAAGAGTTCCCCCACCCGAAGATCCTCGGCAGCCTTTCAAACAGGCCCCATAAGAGAATCGGCGACATCTCCCACCACCTTTTCAGCGCACATCAGGCCGGGATATTCTGGCTGCCTTCATAAATCCACGCCGGGTTGCCGATAAGAAACAGTGAACCTGCACCATACAGAAGGTGCAAGCCGTTCTTCCTGTAAGGAGGCGTTCTCATGAAGCGTGCCCAGCGGGGCGAAATTCGATATTTCGCGTTTCTGACGGCGTTCGTCTGCTCGATGTTCTTCACCGGCTGCGGAAGCAGCAGTGACGGCGGGGGGAATCCCGCCGGCCTTCTTCCCCCCGACACGATCCGGGGCGGCGTCGAGGGCTATGTAAGCAGATCCAGTCTTCCGGCGAACATCAAGGCCCGCGTCGGGGCTTCCCTGACGTGTCCGTTTGCCGACACGACGGTCACGCTTTCGACTTTCGACGGGAAAAGCGGCAACGAAGTGATTCTCGGCCAGAGCCAGACGGACGATCGCGGCTACTACCAGATTTCCTATGCCTTCACCGACCACCCCACCCGAAATCTCATCATCCGCGCGATCAAGGGTGCAGAAACGTGCGAAAGCGTTCTGCCGATGCTGAAGCCCGGCATCATCGTGCGCGCGGAGACCTTGACTCCCGGAAGAAGTTTCGAAGCGCAGCTGGTCCACGAACTCCGGAAGCTCGGCAAATCTCAGGATATCAACATCGGGGAACTGACCTCGATGCTGTCCGGGGAATCTCTTTCGCTTCTCGGGCAAGGAATCACGTCGATCGCAAACGCTCTGGCCGCTCGCGATGAAGCCCGGCGTCTGAAGTTTGGAGACCGGTTCGATGCTCTCGTCATGGCCGCGTTCGAGATCGAGCTGGACGTTGCCGAAGCCGTCGAAAACGGCGAAATGAGCTCCGAAGACGGGCGTGGGGTCTTTATCCGCAGACTCGAAGAACGGGCCCGCCTGCTCGGCTTCACGAGCGAAGAACTGAGCGCCCTCGACGATTACGACGATGCGTTCATCTTCCGGCCGCTGAAGAAGATGATCCCCGGCGCAAGCGACGGGGGCGAGATCGAAGACGGAATTGAGACGGCGCGGCTTCGGGAAAACAAGCGCAACTCCCTTTCCCTGATCGCCGATGCCGTCACGATCCTCGTCGGAGAAAAGTCGCGGACCGAGTTTGCCGGGCTCTACCAGCTGATCGAAAAAATGCGCGAGCAGCTCGACGCGGTTTCGAGCCCCGCCGACATCCGCGCCCTGTTTTCCCCGGATTCAACCCGGATGGTGGAACTGTCGAACCTATTGAACAGTGTCCTCAACTCACTCAGGTTCACCCCCGATCTGATCGCTGAGGTATTCACCATGGAACCTCCGAGCCTCATCGAGTCAGCCGCTGCGAACGGGCTGACGAAGATCGCCTCGCCAGGCAGAGCCGAAAGCATGGATCCAGCCGGTCTCGTCCGCCAACAGGATCGCATCATGACCGACCTGACGGAAGCCGTGCGGCACGTCGCCGAAAAGGCGTCGCTGGCGCTTCCCGACGACAAGCTCAAAGCAATCGCCCTTCTGCTCTGGGCCACCTCTCACGACAAGCTCGACATCAAGGTCCAACTACCAGACACCTCGGGAAATACTGCAGAAGGGGAGTCCGCCCCTGGCGATGCGGGGAGAATGAGTTCAGCGGAAAGGGGGGATTGATTCATTCATGACAGCAACCTTCTTCGCCTTTCCGTTGGTGGTGAGGGCGTAAAAACACGGGTTCTTTCGCCCTACGACAAGCTCAGAGCGAAGGGGAGGTATGAAGTCATCAGAATTCAATAGCGCCTGTCAAAGATTCTCTTTCCGGGGCTGCGACGTCACGATCGCGGCCCCGTTCGTTTTTCGTCACATGTTCGTTGGCGGATATCACGTATCGTGGTACAATGCCGGGCAAACGAACCGGAGAATCCCGGCCGACTGAACATGAAAGGTGAGAAGAAGACCCGATGAAACAAGTTGATGTTCTGTTCACCAACGCCCATATCCTGACCATGGATCAGGAGTTCACGCAGTATGAGAAAGGCGCGATCGCGGTCAACGGCGAGACGATCGTCGCGATCGGGCCCGATGGCGATATCAGGCAGGAGTATTCCGGCAAGGAGACGGTCGACTGCGCCGGCAAGGTGCTGATGCCCGGCCTGATCAACGCCCACACGCACGCGCCGATGACGCTTCTGCGAGGTCTGGCCGACGATCTGCGGCTCGACGTCTGGCTGATGGGATACATGATGCCCGTCGAGCGCGAGTTCGTGACGCCGGAGTTCGTGTATCTCGGCACCAAGATCGCCTGCGCCGAGATGATCCGCAGCGGCACGACCTGTTTCGCCGACATGTATTACTTCGAGGACGAGGTTGCCAAGGCGGCAGCCGAGTCCGGAATGCGCGCCGTGTGCGGCGAGTCGGTTCTCAAGTTCCCGGCGCCCGATGCGCCGTCGTATGACGACGCTCTCAGTTACACCCGTACCTTCATCCAGAAATGGAAGGGGCATCCGCTGATCATACCCGCGATCGCGCCCCACGCGCCGTATACCACGACGCCCGAGCTGCTGAAAGCTTGCGCCGCGATCGCGATGGAATACGACGTTCCTCTGCACACGCATCTTTCGGAAACCTCGCAGGAGGTCGAAGGGCTTCGCACGCAGTATGGCATGCCCGGCATCCCCTACTTCCGCAAGCAAAACCTGCTCGACACCAAGACCATCGCCGCCCACTGCGTCTACATCGACGAGGGCGAGATGCGCGAGATGGCGAAACACCGCGTCAGCGCGATTCACAATCCGTCCTCGAACATGAAGCTGGCTTCCGGCGCGGCGCCGACCAAGCGCATGCTCGAGCTCGGCGTCTCGGTCGGTCTCGGCACCGACGGCCCCGCCTCGAATAACGACCTCGACATGTTCGAGGAGATGCGGCTCGCCAGCTTCCTCGCGAAGCTCTCGACGCTCGATCCAACCGCCCTTCCCGCCCGCAGCGTCGTATTGATGGCAACCCGTCTCGGCGCCCGCGCGCTGCACATCGACTCGATCACGGGCTCGCTCATCCCCGGCAAGCGCGCCGATATTATAACCATTGATATTCATCCGCTCCACAACCAGCCGCGGTTCAAGCGCGACGAGACATGCATCTATTCTCAGATTGTCTACGCGACGAAGTCGACGGACGTCACCGACTCGATGGTGAACGGCAAGTGGCTGATGCGCGACCGCAAGGTGCTGACACTCGACGAATCCGGCCTGGTCAAAGACGCTGCCGCGTATGCCGGCCGCATTGATTCGTTCCTCGCCAAACGCGAGCAGTCGGTGCTGTCGAAGCTGGTCGCGATCGGTGGCGCCATGGAGGAGGAGAGCTTCGAGGTCCAGGTCAAGGTGAAGATCGACGAGACCGCCCCGATCGTCGCCAAGCTCGAGAAGGGCGATATCGAGATCGAGCGCAAGCGTCACTACCGCCAGTTCGACACGTATTTCGACTTCGAGGACACGACCCAGGGCCGCCTGCGATACCGCGAAGACGAGTTCGTCGATGAGAAGGGCCAAGTCACCCAGGTCCGTGCACGGCTCACGCTTCTCGGCCAGGACCGCGAGAACAAGTATCCGTCGGCCGTCCTGCTCTCCCGCAGCCGCTATCTTGCCCCGGCAAACAACTCGCTCCGGTTCTACCGCGAGTATTTCCAGCCGAAGGACGAAACCGAGGTCCAGAAGGACCGGCTGCGGTATCTCGTCCACTTCAAGGAGACCGAGTTCTTCATCAATATCGACACCATGAAGAAACCGGCCATCGGCAACTTCATCGAGATCAAGAGCCGCACCTGGAGCCGTCAGGATGCCGAAAGCAAAGCGAAGATCATCGCCGAGCTCCTCGAGTTCCTCGGCGCAAAAGACCGGCCGACCGTCACGACGGATTACATCGATCTGGCCGTGAAAAAGTAAACGTTTCGTTATATAATAACGCGGGCGGTTCCATCAGGAATCGCCCGCGTTCTTTTGTATCACCATCTCTAGCACAGAATCGAAGAGAACAAGATGACGGGGTTCATCATCAGGGCGATCAGGGCGGATCGCGATCCGCCCCTACGCCGTGGAGGCTGATGTCACAGGGATCGCAAGGGGATGTTACGGCTTTGGTTTTTGGAGGGCGGCGTAGGCGCGGAGGCCGTTGGCGAGGGCGGCGAGGATCTCGTCGGGAGACGGGGGGCAGCCGGGGATGCTGATCGCGACGCTGACGACCTCGCGGGCGCCGTCGAACACGGCGTAACTGCCGGCGAAGACGCCGCCCGTGCAGGCGCAGTTTCCGACGGCGATGACGAGTCGCGGCAGGGGGGCGCAGGTATATGTTTCGTAGACGGCTGCGAGAGAGTTACGGCTGACGGGACCGGTCAGCATGAGGACGTCCGCGTGGCGGGGGGAGGCTACGCAGTCGATGCCGAGGCGCTGCATGTCGTAATGGGGGCCGCCAAGGGCGATCAGCTCGTTGTCGCAGGCGTTGCACGAACCGACGTCGAGATGTCTGAAGTGGAGGGAACCGAGCATGGCCCGGAGCGCCTCGGGATCAGCCGGTTCGGGCGGCAGAGGGAAGTCGATTTTTTCGAGGTGGACCGTCATATCATTTTCCCTCCCGCGTTTCGATCGTGCGCCACTCGTCGGCGGCGCCCGTCGTCCAGGTTTCCGCTCCGTGAAGGAAGGCGATGGCGTTCGGGCGACAGGCTTCGATGCAACGGGCACAGCCGATGCAGCGACCCGCCGATATTTCCAGCGTTCGCCCGCTTCCGCCGGACGCCTCTTCCCCGACGATGCGCAGGGCCGATGCCGGGCATGCCTTGACGCAATCGGCGCAGGCGGTGCAGCGCCCCGCCGTCAGAAAAGGTTTTCCGGTCATGTTCATCCGCGCGGAGGGGAGCGTGTCGGGAGTTCCGACGACGCCGCGTTTCGTCAGCGCAATCCAGAGTTGTTTCAGCATATTCGGGCCTCAGCGATCGACATCGGCATAACAGAGTTCGAAACTCTTGTTGATGAGAGGAAAATCGGGAACGATATTTCCTCGAATAGTTGTCGGTATACATGGCCAGAGGCAATACGACGCGGTCCTCACGGCATATCTGTCGACGAGGCCGTTCTGGCCGAACCGAAGGAGAATCATATTCTCGCCGCGGGCCGATTCGGTTGCGCCGATCGCCCATGCGCCCGCCGCCGGCCGGCTGACGGCCTCGAGAACGGGGCCGGCCGGGAGTGATGTCGCGGCGTTCTTCAACAGCTCGACCGACTGGTCGAGTTCGGCGATACGCTGGCGGAAGCGGGCCATGACGTCGCCTTCGAGGCGCGTTGGAATCTTCCAGGTTCCCAACTCCGCGTATCCGTCATACGGATGATCGAGACGGGTATCGGCAGCGACGTTCGAGGCTCGCGCCGCCGGGCCGACGGCGTGGAGAGACAAGGCGTTCTGCGTCGTCAGGTATCCCGTCGTTTCGAGGCGGTCGAGGAAGATGCTGTGGTCGAGAGCAATCTTGACGGGCTTTTTCAGTTCGTTCCAGAGCCCCTCGAACTCTTCGGCGATCCGTTGCACCGCCGCGTCGTCGAAGTTCTGACGCATTCCGCCCGGCACAAGCACGTTCCGGATGAAGCGATGGCCGCACAGGGCCCGGAGCCGGCGCTGCATCTCCTCCTTCACCCGAAGTCCCTGATTGCCGAGGAAGGCGAAGCCGACACCGCCCGGGATGGCCGCGATGTCGTTCACGTGGTTGTAGATGCGCTCGAGCTCGGCGACCACGAGCCGCAGGGCGCGGGCTCTCGCGGGCACCGTGACGCGAGCGGCGCGTTCAACGGCCTGACAGAAGGACAGGGCGTTGCTGACGGAGCAGGTTCCGCACTGGCGCTCAGCGAGAAGCAGGGCCGAGGAGGTGTCGCGGCCTTCGGCCATCTTCTCGATGCCTCGATGGCAGAAGAACAGCTGTGCATCGAGGGCCAGCATCGTGTCGCCGACGGCCTGGAACCGGAAGTGGCCGGGCTCGATGATGCCGGCATGGATCGGCCCGACCGGCACCTCGTACACCCCCTCGCCTTCCACCTGCGTCACCGGGAAGAGGGCCCGCTCGACGGGATAGGCGCGATCGAGCTTCACGTCCTTTCGGAGGGGCGCCAGGTCGCGGGGCCAACCGCCTTTCCAGACGAAGGGGCGCGGATCGGGGTGTCCGAGCGGAATCAGGCCGAACATGTCCCTGATCTCGCGTTCCGGCCAGTTGGCGTTGGCGAAGAGAGCGGTCAGCGTCGGGAACTCAGGCTTGTCGGCGCTCACGGGGGCGCGAAGCACGAGATACCGCTTTTCGCCCGGCACGTGGAGGACCACGACGAGACGGAAGCGGGGCGACTCGGGCAGGAGGTCGAGGGCGGTCATCATCGCGAGCGACGCCGCGTGGTCGCGTCGGGCGGCGGCGGCCACCTCATGCAGCCGGTCGATTTCTATATCGGCAACGATTGTATCAACCGGCGAATCCTTCGCCGGCGACAGGCGCCAAGCTGTCAGGAATTCTTCGAGACGGTTCATAGTCCACCTCCCGGGATGACGGCCGCGACCGCCCGAATCGTTTCGGCGGCCGGGGAGAGCAGCAGCAGGGGCGTCGCGATGACCATGAGGGCGAGGACGGCCATGGAAAGGTCGCGCCAGATCAGGCCGGATTCCCGCTTCGTCACGACGGTTTCGGGAATTGCGGGTTCCGCCTGGTAGCCGCGGCCCTCTCTGTAATGGTGATGGTGATGATGCGGATCGTCACCATACACGACTCGGATCGTGTGGTACAGCAGGCCGGTGAAGGCGATCGCGAGGAGCAGCAGCAGGCTCATCGCCAGCCAGAGGCGACCGGCCCCGATCGCCGCCCAGACGAGCAGCAGTTCGGTCGCGAAGATCGGCCACGGGGGAAGACCGGCGAGACCGGTCATGGCGAGGGTGAAGCCGGTGGCGGCGGCCGGTCGGCGGCGCAGCATGCCGAGCATCCGGTTCATGTCGTGAGAGTGGGCCGTCCGGACCATCTCGCCGGCGGAAAGGAATGCGAGGGATTTGGCGAGCGAATGGGTGACGGTATGGATCAGGGCGGCGAAGATGGACAGCGGGGTTCCGATGCCGATTCCCAGGGAGATCAGGCCGATGTGCTCGATGCTGGAGTAGGCCAGCATGCGCTTGAGATCGTGCTGGACGAGGAGGAACAGGGCCGCGAAAAGAACCGAGACGAAGCCGAACAGCAGCATTCCCGAGCGGACATCGGCGCCGAGGCCGGCGGCGCTCATGACTCCGGCGGTACGTATGATCGCGTAGACGGAGCAGTTGAGGAGGACGGCCGAGAGCAGGGCGCTGGTCGGCGCAGGCGCCTGGGAGTGGGCATCGGGAAGCCACGAATGAAGGGGCGCGAAGCCCGCCTTGGTGCCGAAGCCGACGAGAATGAGCAGGAACGCGAGTTTCAGAAGGGCCGGCGGAAGCTGGGGGGCGAGGAACGCAAGGCCGACCGGATCGAGCGTCGGGACGGCGCCGGAAATCTCGGCGGCGTAGACCAGCAGGATGAGACCAAGCAGCGAGAAGGAGAGACCGACCGTGCAAAGGATGATGTATTTCCAGGCGGCCTCGAGAGCGGCGCGCTGGTGCTCGAAGCCGATCAGCAGGGCCGAGATCATCGTCGTGCATTCGACGCAGACCCAGATCAGGCCGAGATTGCGTGAACTCAGGCCGAGAATCATGGCAAGCAGGAACAACAGGGTCAGGCCGAGGGAAACCGTCAACGGCACCTCCCCCGCCCTTTTCGGAGAACCGGAGGCATCATGCCCGGCATCCGAGGCGGCGGCTGTCCTGAGCTGCCCTGCGACATTCAGTAGAACGGCGCCGCCGACCAGAACGAGAACGCCGAGGAAAAAGCCGCCGAGGCGATCCAGGTAGAAGATGCCCCAGGCGCTCTGCATCCGGCCGTCGACGAGAACCGACCAGACCAGGCTGCCGCCGACGCCCCAGAGGGTGAGACTCGCGAGCATCGCGATCGCGGTCGAGAAGACGACCGGGGCCGGCAGAAAGGCGACGCCGGAGAAGATGGCCAACGCGGTGATGAGTGTCGACAGCATATGCGCCTCCTCAGCCGTGCAGCGTCGACAGCCGGGCCGTGTCGGTCGTGTCGAACTGTTCCTGGATGCGGTAGACGAGAATGCCCATCGCGAGAATGCCGATCAGCACGTCGAGCATGATGCCGAGTTCGATGACCATCGGCAGGCCTTTGGCGAGCTGGAGGGCGGCCAGGGTGAGCGCGTTCTCGATGAAGAGAATACCCATCATCTGGGTCACGGCCTCGCGCCGGGTCATCATCTGAAAGAGTCCGATCAGCACGAGCGCCAGCACTTCCGTCAGAGCCTCGGGCGATGCCCTGAGGCCGTACAGGGCACGCGATGCGACGACGTGCGAAAGCAGGAGCAAGCCCGCGGCGCTGAACAGGTAAAAGGCCACGCCGACCGTGAGACGCGCTTCCGTTCGCGTGCTGATGCGCTTGAGCACGTGGCGGATCCAGGACGGGATCAAGATGGCCTTCACGAGAAGCGTCGCGTAGGCGATCATCTCGAGATGCCCGTTTCCCGTCATGCGTCCGGCCGTCCAGGTCGCGATCGCGAGTGCGAGGGACTGGATCCGGTAGCAAGCGAGAATATTCCAGAACCGGCGAAACAAGACCGTGAGGAATCCCGAGATGAGGATGATCGTGCCCATCCAGGTGACCACGTTATTATAACATTGCATATTATATTTCCTCAGCTTCCGGTCGCCACGAAGAGAAGCGCCGTGATCGACAGGACCAGGGACAGCCCCATCAGGTCCATCATCTGGAACAGCCGAAGCTTGGCGAGCAGCGTTTCGGTAAGCGCCAGCGCGATTGCGGCCATGGCGAGCTTGGCGAGGAGCCAGCCCACGGCAACGAGGCCGGCCGCGGCATCGATGGCGAAGACAAGGCCGAACGGGGCAAAGACGTTCATCAGCAGCAGCACGAGCGTCACCTGTTTGATCCAGTAGGTCAGGTGAATCAGGGCGAGCTGGGGCCCGGAATATTCAAGCACCATGCCCTCGTGGATCATCGTCAATTCCAGGTGGGTGTCGGGGTTGTCGACCGGGATGCGGCCGAGCTCGGCGACGACGACGACAAAGAACGCAACGCCCGCGAGAAGGCCGGCGGGGGTGAAGATCGGCACGGCGTCGGAGCCCCCGATGAGGTTCTGGAGGTTCAGCGACCGCGCAGGCAGAGCGAGAGTCAGGAGCGCCAGGAGCAGGGCCGGTTCGGCGAGGGCGGAGACGGCCATCTCGCGAGAACTGGACATGCCGCCGAACGAGCCGGAGGCGTCGAGGCCGGCGAGCGCCATCATGAACCTCGGGATGGCGAGCAGGTAGACGAAGAGGAGCAGATCGGACATGTAATTCCACGGCGTCGGGTCGATCCAGGGCACCATGAGCGAGGCGGTCAGCACGGCCGCGAAGGCGACGATGGGGGCGATTCCGAACACCCACGAGGTTTCCCGGCTGATGACGCGTCGTTTTGCAAGCAGTTTTTTCACGTCGCGGAAGGGCTGGAACACGCCCGGGCCCTGGCGGCCCTGGATCGTTCCCTTCAGTCGCTTGATCATTCCCTGGAGGATCGGGGCCAGGAGCAGAAGCCCCGTCAGTTTCACGAACAGGAGCACGAGCGTGTTCATCGGATGCCTCCCATGATCAGCAGGCCGACGATGACGGCGAACAACAGGGCCAGGTAGGCGTTCAGCGAGCCGGCCTGGAGTTTCTGGACGCCGTGCGACAAGGCCAGGATGCCGCGGAGGAGCGGCTTATAGAGATAATCGACGAAGAGGTGCACCGTCTCGAGCCTGTAGGTCATGCGCGAGGGCAGCAACGGCGCGAGCGGGCCGTGATCGCGCAGGTCGCGCCGGAGCTGGAGCAGCCAGGCGAAATTCACCTTTACGGGCTCGGCGAAGGCGGACGCCGTGTAAGCCATCCGGGGCGTGAGGGGGGTGCCGCAATTCCAGGTCTCGACGACCGCGGCGGCCGGGGCGCGACCACGCCGTCCGAGGATCCACCAGGCCATCAGTATACCGGCGGCGAGGCAGGAGAGCACCAGCAGCGGCTGGACGCCCTCATCAGGCCGGCCCGGCCAGGACAGGGCATACGGTCCGTATGGGAGCCCGCGCGAGGCCTCGAACATCGTGGTCAGCGGTTTGATGACGATTTCGGGGAAGACGCCGAAGACGACGCAGGCGACGGCGGGAAGCATCATCCCGGCGATCATACGTTTCATTCCGGGAGCAGCCTGGTGTCCGGCGGCATGGGAGCGGGGTTTTCCGAGGAAGATCGTGCCGAAGGCCTTCACGAAACAGCCGGCGGCGAGAGCGCCGGCGAGGGCGAGCCCGGCCGCCATCAGGGGCAGGACGATCTTGCTCGCAAGGCCGGGCAGTGCAAATCCGCTGAGAACGCTGCGGTAGACGAGCCATTCCCCGGCGAAGCCGTTCAGCGGCGGCAGACAGGAGATCGCCAGGGCACCGACGAAGAACAGCATCGAGGCGGCCGGAATCGTGCGGGCCATTCCACCCAGTTCGTCCATGTTGCCGTCGTGCGACGTCGCCTGGACGGCGCCGGCGGACATGAACAGCAGTCCTTTGAAAAATGCATGGTTGAAGGCATGGAAGAGGCCCGCGGAGAACGCCAGCGCCGCATCCGCCTCGTGGCCCCAGGTTCTCAGGAGAATCCCCATGCCGAGGGCAAGCAGGACGATGCCGACATTTTCGATGCTCGAATAGGCGAGCAGCGTTTTGAGATGGTGCTCGTTGCAGGCGTAGAGCACGCCCAGCAGCATCGACACGAAGCCGATTCCCAGAAGCACCCAGCCCAGTTCGGCGTGCAGAACGACGCCGGAACCGGTCAGAAAACGAAACAGGCCGTAGATACCGGTTTTCACCATCACGCCCGACATGAGGGCCGACACGTGGGAAGGCGCCTGCGGATGCGCGCGGGGAAGCCAGACGTGGAAGGGCATCATGCCGGCTTTCGTGCCGAAGCCGATCAGCAAACAGGCAATGACGACGATGCGCTCCCAGCCGCCGAAACCGGCGAGACCGGAGACCCAGTCCGTGATGGCCCACCCGGAGCCGCTTCTGGCACAGGGCCAAAGCAGGGCGAGCGTGAGGAAAGCGGTTCCGACGTGCGTCATCGCGAGGTAGATGAAGCCGGTCCGTCTGCGGCTCTCGGTGAGCGAGTCGAGCATGACGAGGCCGAACGAGCTGAGCGCCATCAGTTCCCAGAAGAAAAGGAAGGTGGGAATCGTCCCGGCAACGAAGACGCCCGCCATCGAGCCGAGAAAGAGCGCCTGGCAGATCGGCATCCAGTGAAAGTTCCAGCGTTTCTCGAGATGCTCGAGGTAGCCTTCGGAAAATATCGAGGCCGCCACCCCAACCCCGCCGAGCATCGTGAGAAACAGGCCGGAAAGCCTGTCGAGCACGAACGTGCTCGGCCCGAGAACGGCCGGGATATCCCAGGCAAACCGCCATTCGGCGCCGGCCAGTCCGGTGACGCCCAGCGCCAGAATGAAGGCCGAGCCTGTCGCTGCCATACGGCATCCGAAGCGCCGCCAGCCTACCGCCGTGTCATGACCGAACGCGCCGGTCACAAAACTGATGAAAAAGAACAACCACCCAAGAGCAAGCAATGTCATCGCTACAATTCGCCCTTTACTGGCCGACGGCTGTCAGTCCGTCTGTAAATGCGGGATGTTATACGCCCTTCGGGCGTGGACGTCAAGCATTCGCATTCCGAATTTCACGACATACGGCACGGGCCCATGCCAGGCCGCCACCCCGAGCGAAACAACGAGGATAATAATATTGATATATATATCTTACGCCACGTTGCCCGGAGAACCCCTCATCGCATAGTATGAACCCGAGAGGCTCCATGGTGACAAACAGAACAACGCCCCATTCCCATTCCGGCTGGCTGGCCGCCCTGCTTCCGCTTCTCGTCGGCATCATCCCGCTGGTCATCCTCCATGCCGAGGCGGGCGGCCTGACCTCCCTGGCTCGTGAAAACGCCGTGCAGAAATGGCTCGGCACGGTCCGCCCTCTCGCGGAGCGTTACCGGGAGCGAGCCACCCCCGAATTCTGGCTGGAAGAGAGTCTCCGACAGGTGACAGCTCATCTGCACCGCGCCCCGCCATCGGCATCCGTCGCGCGGGTCCTCTCGTCATCCGTTTCATCCCTCCAGCAACGGGGCTTTCCGGGCCTTCAGGCCTGGGCCGCCGAGAAAGATCCGGCGAATCCTTCCGGTCCGTTCGCGCTTCTCGAGGGAGCGAACCTGAGGAGCGATTTCCGCGTTTTCTTTCGCGGCCTCCTCAGGGAACTGGCGCACGAAGCCGACGGAACAGTGCGGGCAGGCGACGAATCCTGGACGTCGCGATTGAAAGCGACGTTCGGGGACGGCGTTCCAACCGAGCTGTTCACGGGCGCATGGCGCGGGCGGGCCTTCTTCATCACCTTCCGGCACAGGTTCGGCCTCGCCGCCTGGGACGTTCTGCGTGGTCCCACCGGGGCAACGACCGGCGCGGTGTTCCTGTTCTGGCCTCTCGACCTGGACTTCGCCCGGCGGGGCGTCGAGTTGGCCATCCGACGCTGGAAAACGATCTCGCCTTCGCCCGCGTTCCTCCCAGCCGCCATCGACCTTCCCGCACCAGGCACCCGGCACAGGCGCCGCATCCTCCTTCCCTCGCTTCTTGCCGACGACCTTCATGCGCGTCAGGGACTGCGAAGCCTCGGTCGCCGCCTGAAGGCGACGCCTATTCCGGCAGCAACCTTCGAAACCCTTCAGACGCCAAAAATCGGCGGAATAGATCTCAAGGCTCTCGACACACCGGTCACCGACGGCCCGGTCTGGCTGTATCCCCTCCCCCTGCCCCCCCTTTCCGGACACGCGGGAATCATCGTCTCTCCAGCTCCCGGAATCCCTCTTCCAGCCGTCGCCCTTATCCGGAATCTCGGCGCAGCCGTTCTCACGGCGGCGTTCCTCTTGCTTGCGGCAATGATCGCCACCGGCCGCTCCCTCCCATCGCTCTCCGTCCGTTCCACTCTCCTTCTCTGGCTCCTCATGCTGGCTGCGATTCCGGCCGCCCTTCTCCTCGCAGCGCAGGAGCGTCTCGCCGCCGATCGGGCATCGAACAGGCGCACCGAACTCCGTTCGACCCTGTATCGTCATCTCGAGCGCATCGATTCCGGCAGTTCCTCCATCACCCAGGGCTTCCTCCAGACCTGCCGCGATATTCTCAAATCCCCCTCCCTCGGCGCCGAACTCGACAAAGCGGTCGACAACGTCGAAGCCGGAGACAGGTTGCTTCACACACTTGCGTCTCGCTGCGCTTCTTCCGGAATGGAACTGACAGGAATTTTCATATTCGGACACGGCGGGTTCAAACTCACCCGGGTATCTCCTTCCGTCAATCCCGACACGGCCGAGCGCCTCGCGTGGTATCACGAGTTTCTGGCCGCTGAAACCCTCGCGAGAATTGCGCCTCAGGTTGCCCGGGAAAGCGCGGCGGCCTCGAAGAAGCGCAAATCCTCCGCCGCGGAGCTGGGCAATCTCGATATCCTCTCCAAAAACGACAACTTTCTCGGGCCGGCGGACACAGCCTACGGGTACCGACTCGGCAACAGGCACACCCTGCGGTATTACGACTTCGTCTTTCACCGCGGGGGCGCGCGCTACATGATCTTCATCATGTGGGCCCAAGATCGCGTCTACCGCACGTATCTGTCTGAGTCGCTCGCACGCCTCCATCGGGAAAATCCTGATCTCGGCGTCTGCGCCTTCCGAAGGCACGGATCGAACCTGAAGCTGGAATCGGCCGCCGCGACACCCGGCCAGATCGGCACTCTCTCCCTCGCCGCCCGGAATCTTCCCGACATGAAGGAATCCCTTTCCGAGACGGTTCTATTCAAGGGAAAGACGATGCCGGAGTATACGCTCGGCATCATGGCCCCCCTCGATCCGATCCTTCGCGAGCAGTCGAGCGATCTGGCCCGTTCGCTGCTGATCTTCTTCTGCATGCTCGCCCTCCTGGTCGGCGTCGGCGTTCTCCTGTCCGGATGGCTGGCGGAGCCCGTGCGCCGGATGTCGGAAACCCTGCGGCGCGTTTCGTCGAACGATCTCGAGGCCCGGGTTCACATCGAGCGTGCCGATGAACTCGGCACCACGGCAGATACCCTCGACACCATGATCGGCTGGCTGAGGGAACGGCGCGCCATGAGCCGGTTCGTCTCTTCCCAGGTTCTCGACGTCGTCTCCAGCGGTGGTAATCTGAGCGGCCGCACCGATGCGGCGCGATCACAGGCCGCCCTTCTCGTCACGGACGTGCGAAGCTTCACCACGCTGAGCGAGTCGCATGCGGCCCCCGAGATCTTCGCAATGCTCAACGCGCATCTTGCTGCGATGACGGCCATCATCCAGAGGCACGGCGGCTCGATCGACCGTTTCATAGGCGATGCCATACAGGCCGTATTTCTTCCCGACGCCGCGGAGAGCAGCCCTGTCGACCGCGCGCTCCTCGCCGGCCACGAAATGATGCTGGCCCATCGGAGTCTTCAGGAGGAGCGCCGCGAGCGCGGAACGTTCACCTACGGTATTGGCGTCGGCATCGACCAGGGAGAGGTGGTCACCGGCGTCCTCGGCGATCCTCATGTCCGGCTTGATTTCACCGTTCTCGGCGAGCCTCTCAAGCGCGCGGCCGACCTGGAGGCCCTTTCGAAATCAGGCCGCCACACCCTCGTCATAGCATCCGACGCCGTTCATCGTGCCGCCGGTGGTGATTTCACATTCGAACCTCTGCCGGTCGGATCCGATGGGCACCAGGAATCCGCGTGGGAACTCGTTGACGTTCGGTCCTCGGGCGGCAGGCGGGGGTCGAACGCCCGACAGGCTGCCGATCCCCTCCCAGCACCTTCCATTCCGGTTCCTGCCGCAGGCGCGCATGCAAATGCTCCGCATGCATCGAAACCGCTCGTTCCCAACGGAGCCGATACCCCTGCAGCCAAACAGGCGTCGGGCGTTTCAGCCGTTTCGATCGCGATCGCCCTCGTTCTCTGGGTCACGCCGCTCCTGTTGATGCTAACGGCATCGCGCGATCTCGACGCCTCTTCCCGCGACGCGATCAGCAACCGCGTGCGCGCCCAGCTCCGCCAGGATCTCCAGCTGGCCGAGCAGACGACCGATTCACACGTCCTGAGCCTTCTGCTGATCCAACAACTCATCGCCCCCGTCATGTCGATCGATTGCGGCACATCCTCTTCGAGACGGTTCATCCAGAGCAGAATTCACCATCTCCGGAGACTGTTTCCAGGGCTCCGGTGCGTTTTCTCCTTCGGCCGTTCAGGGCTTGAAGACTCGCCGGTCGGACTCTCCTACGGCAAGCCCCATATTTTCACCCTCGACGAATGGAATGACGTCTTTCAGATCTTTCGGAGCGAACTCCGGTCCTGCATGTATCCGACGACTCCCGGTCACGACCAGAAATGGATGCGCAAGCGATTTTCCAAGACGAACACGTGGGGGGCGCTGAAGGAAGGGTTCGGTCGTTTTCTCAAAATACCGGTTCGAAGCAGGGACGTCCTGTTCACCTGGTTTCCGCTGTTTGGAAGCGATCCTTCGGGCGAATGCCCCGTTTCCACAGCCGCCGTCGAGGCGAATTTCGGGCGGAAGGATCTCTTCCTTCCGCGCATCAGAGGCGCGCTGTTTCTCACGATCACGCCCGACCGACTGACCGCCGATTCCGGGAAAAAAGCCCTGATCAGGCTTCTTTCGCGTCGCGGATGCGCCGTCGCTCTTCTCCCCGCATCCGATATATCCGGTTCGATATACCATCCGGCGTTCCGTTCGGACAGCGAACTGAGCGGATATCTCGCCGGCCCGTCACGCACATGTACTCGCTGGGAGGTCCAGGAAGGCGAAGTGACGCTCGATCGCCGGTATCGCATCGTCGCGGCCAGGCGAAACATGCCGGCGAGCCACGGCGGCGACAGCCGACTCCCTCTCTACTGGCTCGCAACAGCGATCTGGGTGTTGTTCGGCGCGATCGGCGCGAAACTCTGGCGCGATGCCGCGACCGGCCGCACACTTCCCGGGTTGCCGATGCAGTTGACGGCTGCGTTCGTCTTCGCTCTGCTGCCATTTCTGTTCCTCGGTTTTCTCTCGCTCGAACGCACGTCCGGCGAGCAGGCTCTCAGCCAGACCAACGGCAGCATTTCGACCCTCCGGGAAACTCTCGAGGCAACCGACCGGCATCGGGAATACATTCAGGCCTGGGCCTCGGCTGTCATGAGCCGCCTCGTGACGAGACGCCGGCTTCACGAGGAACTTGCCGCGGCAGAACTGCGCCGCCCGACGTCGGACGACCTGTCGCTGAATCCGATCGTTCGGGCGGAAGCCACTCGGCTCGCCCGCTGGGGGCTGATGGCTTCAACCCCGATGATCACCGGGCTGGACGGTTTTTTTCTCGCATTTTTCGGCGACATCCAGCTCTCGAAGATCGCCTTTCTGACGAATCTGATGCGGTTTTTGAGCGCGAGAATCCTGAATTCGCTGAACACCGGCGCCGAAAGAAGCTCGAAATCCGCACAGGCCGCCGGAAAAGAGCTTCTGATCGGCGTCGGCATGGAGGAAAGCCAGCAACTGCTGATGGCCGCGACACCGCCAGACGGCCTCTGCCGGTTCCTGGTGGCCCCCAACGACATGTCGAACATCGCCCTGTTCACGATGGCCGATACGCTCGTCCGCTTCACGATCCGATCGAACGGCTTCCTGCGCTGGATTTTTCTGGTGAATTTCAAGCCCCATGCGTTCGATACGCAGACTTTGCTGAGCAGCGCACCCTCCCGAAACGGCCCCGCCCCCGTCCGGGTCGGGTTCTCCGACAGGCTCGAGCCGATGCTTTTCTTCGCCCCCCCGTTCTACACGATCGAGCGAAAGAGCGACGGCGAGATCGACGTCAAGAACAACTACGATTCGTTGTCGCCGTCTCTGATGACCATCTCGGCAGCGACGCTCAATGCCGGCGTGTCGGCCACCCTCGTCGTTGGTCGGGCTTCCGAAGAGCGGACGATCATGTCGCATCTTCCCGGGCGTATGGCAGGCAAAATCCTGTTCGCCGAGATCCCGTCGGGAAAAATGAAAGCGGCGGCGGAAATCGAAATGAACAGGCGCCGGGGCGTCCTGTTCGCGATGCTGATCTTTTCCGTTCTGCTTGCACGCCACGTCTCCGCGAGGTTCCTCAAACCGCTCCTCGCGCTGTCGGACGCCGCCGGGCGGATCATGAGCAGAGATTTCACGGTTCGGCTTCCCGTCGATCGCCGAGACGAGTTCGGGGAACTTGCGGCATCGTTCAACTCGATGGCCCAGGGCGTCGAGGAAGGCAGGCTGCTCAGCCGTTTCGTTTCAGAGTCCGTCAGGAGCGTCGCCCGTGACACCGTCAGGGAAGAGGCCGCACGCCGCGGCGAGCAAACCGAGGCCGCCGTCCTGTTCGCCGGCCTGGGGAATTTCAAGAGCGTTCTCGCAGGAACGGACCCTGCCCTTCTCGTTCCGCAGCTCAACCGATATCTCGAAGTCATGTCCCAGGCCATCCGCGACCACGGCGGCGACATCGACAAGTTCATCGGCGAGAAGATTCTCGCGGTGTTTTTTCCCGACCGTCTCGGCGGCCGAGATCGAGCGGCGGAAGCGGCTCTTCGGGCGGCGATCGCATTGCAGGAACGAATGGCGGATCTTCGCGAGGTGTTCGATCTGCCCCTTGGCGTCGGGGTCGTTCACGGGCCTCTGCTCGCCGGCATCATGGGCGCACCCCAGGTCCGCCTCGAATATACCGTGATCGGCGACACGGTCAACCTCGCGTCGCGCCTCAGCGACATCGCCATGCGCCTCGGCCCGGACGGCTTGATCCGGGAGTCACCCTGCGGAGCGACCGGCGGCATCGTTTTTGAAGCCGGACTCGGAAGCCTCCTCCCCGCGGAATCGGGGGATCTCCTGCGCCTCCTGAAACCGCTTCATCTCCCGCCGATCAAGGGAAAAACACGTTCGGTCGACGCGTATCGCGTCGACGTTGCAGACCAGGGTAGCGAGCGAACATGAATCACGGGTGATCCAACAGCCGCTTTGCTGCTCGCCTCACAAGTAATCCCACATTCACTCGCCTGCTCGATACCGTTCGTGCCGAGCCTGTCGAAGGACGAATGTTCCCGCCCTTCGACAAGCTCAGGGCGAACGGGGGTATCATCTCGAAGCGGATTCAATATATATTGCACGTGATACTCGTCGCCCAATATATGAGACGCGTAGTAGCGACGAGCCACTGAGCCTCGAAGTTCTATAACATTACCGATACGTCCATAGGAACGGCTCGCGTTCCCTCCGACGCGGCGTTGCGCATCGACACGGCCGTGCGATGCGCGTGACTACCGACGGAAGGCCGGGAGGAGGATTCGCGCCTGGACCCCCTCGCCGGGGTTCGACACGAGGGTGATGTGGCCGCCGTGGCGTTTGAGGATCGCCCTGCAGACGGGCAAGCCGAGGCCCGTTCCGCGGGTATGCCCGGAGATATACGGTTCGAACACGACGCCGAGCATCTGGGCCGGAATGCCGGGGCCGTTGTCGGCGAAGACGATCTCGACCCAGTCCCCTCCCCGTTCGACCGGTTCGCGCTCCCACTCTGGGCCGGGCCTGCCGGTCACGGTTGCCGTGACGGAGATCCGGCAGCCGTTCGGAGCGGCGTAGGCCGAATTTCTCACGAGGTGCTTCAGGAGGATCTCGAATTGATAGATATCGATAGCAATATCAGGAACTTCAGAGCCGATGCGGAACTCGAAGGCGATATCGCCCTCGTTCTCCGCCACTCTGGGGAGCGTTTCCGCCAGGTATCGCCCAACCGGAACCTGCTGTCTGGTTGGCTGATCGCGTCGCGCGAGCAAAGCGAGCTGCGCGGTCAGTTCACCGGCCCGTTCGGCCGCCTTCTGGGTCGACTCGAGGTATCTGGCCGCGTGTTCCGGATCCGCAAGGGATGACGCAGCGAGCGACAACCCGCCATATATACTAGTTAGAATATTATTAATATGATGGGCCACGCCGCCGGCGAACAGGCCCATGCGGTCGACGTGGCACTGTTCCTTGTCCAGCAGGGCGGCCTCGAGCTCGCGAATCCTCTTTTCGAGGCTCTCCATGCGCGCGTTGGCATCCTCGATCATCGATGGTTTCCATGCTCTTTTCTATAGGATGAAAAACCCTCTGCACGCAGACCATGATACCTCACGTCCGCCCCGTTTGTCAGGTCGAATCGGCACAAGAGTTTACAGAATCGCCGCGGCGGTGGTATGTAGAAAGAAATACGGCATGTCAGGAGATGATCAGATGATCCGTTCCATCACACCCGTCTTTCTCGCCCTCCTTCTCTGCCTCTGTATTCCGTTCGCAGCAACGGCCCAGCTCAGTTACGAAGGGTCGTCCTCGATCGGCGACACGCTCCTGCCTGAGCTCGCCAAGGCGTTCCAGGCAAAGAGCGGCATCTCCTTCGACAAGATCACGTCCAACAGTTCCGCCCAGGGCTACCAGGCCGTTTCGGAAGGCAAAGCATCGGTCGGCGGCCTTTCCCGCCTGCTGACTGCCGAAGAAATGAAGACCGAGCCCGGCAACCGCGTCATCGGATACGACGCCGTCGTCGTCTACGTTCACAAGGACATGCCCGTGACCTCGCTCACCTCCGAGCAACTCGGGAACATCTTCTCCGGCAAGGCGAAGAACTGGAAGGAGGTCGGCGGCACCGACGCCCCCATCATCACGGTTCTGAAAGAAAACGCCACCGAGGGTGGAACGGCGCGCCAGTTCTGCGAACTAATCCTCGGCGGTCACCCTCCCGCAACCGCCGCCGTCATTCTCCCCGGGATCACCGAGTGCGTATCATACGTAGCATCGAATCCGAACACCATCACCTTCGCCTCCCTCGCCTTCGACGACAAGACGGCGCGATTCGTCGCGATCGACGGCGTCCTTCCCTCGCGCGACTCCCTCAACAAGGGCGAGTATCCACTCGCCAGACCCTACGTTCTGATTTACTCGAACAAGCCCGAAGACCCGAACGTAACAAAGTTCCTGGACTTCGCACTGACGAAGGAAGGCCAGGAAATCGTCAAGAAATACGTCGTCCCCGTGATGGGGTTCGAGTGATACGACAGGTTCGCCGAAGAAGGGCCCCTGCGGAATTCCGCGGGGGTTTTTCTTTGCCGCCGGTGCACCGATTCTGAGCACGCCGTTCGCCGGCGGTGTTCAAGAAATCCACACGTCGGATCCGCTTTTTACGCGCATTTCCGCTTCCGAAGCCATTCTTTCCGGTCTGGCATGCCGGTTGCTAATCGTGCAGTCACTGATGGGCTCTGCTCAAATCACGCACTCGAAAGGCTACCGCATGCGCAAGACGAAGATTCTCGTTACCCTCGGCCCCTCGGCCGAATCCGAGCAGGTTCTCGAACAGTTGATTCACGCGGGAATGAATGTCGCGCGACTCAATTTCTCCCACGGCGATCATGCCGAGCACGGTCGGCGCATCGATGCGCTGAAGAAGGTTCGGACACGGCTTGACGCACCCGTCGCCATGCTGCTCGACACGAAGGGGCCGGAAATCCGCACGGGGGATCTCGAGGAAGACGCGATCACGCTCGTCCAGGACCGCACTCTGACCCTCACGACCCGGCCCGTCAAGGGAAACGACACCCTTCTCTCGGTTTCCCATGCTACGCTGCCGCAGGAAGTCCTTCCCGGCTCGACGATCCTGCTCGACGACGGGCTGATCCAGCTCGAAGTCATCGATGTCCAAAGCGACACCGAGATTCTCTGCCGCGTCGTCACCGGCGGCAGAATGCGCGGCCGCCGCGGCGTCAACGTGCCCGGCAGGCATCTCGATCTCCCGAACCCCACCCCGCGCGACATCACCGACCTGAAATTCGCCGCCGAACAGGGTTTCGACTTCATCGCCGTCTCGTTCACCCAGAACGCCGCCACCATCGACGCCGTCAGGCAGGTCCTGCGCGAGGCGGGAGCGCCCGACATCAAGATCATCGCCAAGATCGAAAACCACGCCGGCCTGGAAAATTTCCGCGAGATCCTCGCCGCAGCCGACGGCATCATGGTCGCGCGCGGCGATCTCGGCGTCGAGCTCCATCCCGAAGAAGTTCCGATCGCTCAGAAAGAGATCATCCGGCAGTGCTACATGGCCGGCAAACCGGTCATCACCGCGACCCAGATGCTCCACACGATGACCGAGTCCCCTCGCCCCACCCGTGCCGAGGTTTCGGACATCGCCAACGCCATCTACGACTTCACTTCCGCCCTGATGCTCTCCGGGGAAACCTCCGTCGGACGCTATCCCGTCACCTGCGTCGAGACGATGGCGCGAATCGCCGAACGCGCCGAGGCCGCCATCGCATATCGACAGATATATTTTTCATACACTTCACGCCATGAGAGCATGGCGGACACGACCGGAGCAGTGACCACCGCCGCCGTGACGACCGCCTACAACGTCGGAGCGAAAGCCATCATCACCGTCAGTGAAACGGGCCGGACGGCCCAGGAACTTTCCCGGCTCCGATGTGACATTCCGATCATCGCCGTCGTCGCCGACGAGCAGGTCCACCGGCAGCTGTCGATCAACTGGGGCGTTCGTTCGGTGCTCGGCACACGGTTCCGGACGCTCGAGGAACTCCACGTCGAGTCGATCCGCCTCGCCGCCTCCACCGGCCTCGTCGGCAACGGCGACCAGGTCGTTCTCGTCGCGGGCATCCCCGTCGGAAAAGCCGGCGCGACAAACATGATCAAGGTGGAGACCGTGGGCGTTTCGGACGACCGCCGCGTCACCCGCACACCATACGCCCACGCGGGCTCGTTTTCAGGCGCTCCCGCGCAGATCGGGGGAACGGCTCCCCTCGCCGGCACCGATTCGAGCATTCCTTCCCTGCTTTCCGGTCACGGCTCGGTCGCCGGCGAACATCCCCATCAGACGACGCACCTCCGGCCGGGTCAGAAAGAAGCCTCGTTCGCCGGAACCGGCACGGCCCTCCTCCCGCCTACCGGCCGCCCCGGTCTCCGCCGCCTCGACGGAGACCTCGTCCTCGACGCGATGTGGAAGGAAACCTGGCCCCTGATGTCCCCCCAGCACTGGTAACCTTCGTTTTCCAACGGGGCCGGGGCTCGAATTCGAGTCCCGGCCTTGTTTTTATGCGTATCCCCGGCCCCTGTGGTATGATGCCGCCACATGTCCGACATGGAATGCATGCATCTCATCACGCCCCGGAGGTATTCTCCGGCGTCACTGTTCGCGTTCTGGGCGTCCGTCTTTTTTCTTCCCGGCCTCCTCATCGTCGGGCTCATCCAGACCGTCGTGCGCGATCACGAACAGCAGTTGCGGCATGTCGCTCGCGGCCGACTCATCCAGCAACTCCGGCTGTTCGAGCGCGAATTGGACCCCTCGTTCTATATCGAGTCGGTCGCCACGAGAATCCTCGCGAATCTCGGCGCACGCTCGAGGCAGGGACGGGAAACGGACGTTTCGAGCCGGTTGGCCTCTTTCCAGGCCGCCTGGCGGGCGGAAACCGGCGCTCTTCCGCTCATGACCGTTTTCGGGGGAGAGGATCTCTCGACCGTCACCGTGGCCCAGTCCGATTCCCGCATTCGTCCGCCGTTGCGCATCGTGTCCGCCTGGTTCCGAGGCCTGGCCGGCATGGAGCAAAGAAAGCGCGTGCGCGAAGGCGGGACGGCCGGTGCGGCCGGCGTTCCCTTCAAAACCGCATCGAAGCTGATGAACGAGATATTCGGTCTCAGAACAGCGATCGAAGCCCCCGCTGGCAAGGCGATCGCCCTGTTTTCCACCAGGAATTTCGGTGAAACCGTGTATTTTCTCCTTCTCCTCGAAACGGTCTCGAACCGGCCCGATTCGCCTGTTTCCGGCGGGTGCATCCTGCTCATCCGGGAGAGGGACATCTCGAAACGTCGGCTGTTCCGCCACGTGGCAACTCTGAATACCGAACCCGGCGTCATACGGCGGGCCGTTTCCCGCCCGCGCCGGATCTCCAGCCTCACCGCCTCCTGGAAACCCGCCGGCAGGGGGCTCGCCGCCGAGTGCGCCGCCCCGCTGAGCCTGTATGATTCCCATCGGCGTCTCGATCCTGTGAACATGCTGTTTCTCAGAGCCGAGATGCGCGCGGACAAGCTTGTGTCGCCACTGCGCGCCTACGAGAAAGCGACCAGGGCCCTGGTCATGCTTGCCTGGCTGAGCGGCGCGCTCGTCCTGCTTCGACTCGGATTCGTCGGGAATCTCGGCCTCATGCCGCTGCGCGTCAAGCTCGTCATTCTGTTGTCGATCGCCGTCGGCCTTCCTCTCGTCCTGTTCCTCCTGACGGCGACCGCTTACAACCGGTTCTCCGAGATCCTTACGCGCCAGGAACGGATGAACAGGCTCCGTCAGAAGCTCGCACAAATCGAATCGAGCGTCCATTCGTTCGGGGTTAGCAGCAGCGGCGCGTCATCGAGATCCGGAACCGTCTGTCCGCTGTTCTCGGCGATGACGAACAGTCGATCCGCAAGGTGATTCAGGAACTTGCCGCCCTGCGCCTGTATGACTCCGCCTATTTCGTCGATTCCCGCGGCCGGATCATCAATGTTCCCCTTTCCGACCATGATCGACAGGCCGGCGCACTCATGACGCAAAGAAAAATCCAGTTTTTCCATCCTTCCATCGTCGGCGTTCTGAAGGCCCGCGGCATGCTGAGCGCTTCGGTGTCAGAGAAACTTTCAGCCACGATCACTCCGATATCTGGCGGAATCGCGCTTTTGCAGGGACTTTCCTCGACCCACATGAACGATTTCATCGTGCAGGAAGGCAAGAGTCTTGACGTCGAGATGCCCGTCATCGGGTCCCGACATTTCCAGATGTTCTTTCCGTTCAAAGCTGACGCCAACGGAGTTGTCACTGAAGATGCGGCTCTCATGCTGATCGGGCGCCCCGAACTCGCTCCCGCCGCCGCCTTTGATGCGCTTTTCAAGACATCGTCTTCGAATTTCCGCGAGATGGACGGCGAATATGAAACGCGCATCGCCGTCTTTCGTCTCGACACGACGGTAACTGGCCGCCTGCTCGATACCGGTGTCTGGCCGAACACGGCGTATGCCGACGAGGCCATGCGGGATCTCGCCCGGCGTTCGCTGGAAAACAGGTGGACAGGCGTGCTTTCCCGGCCCGACGAATCGATCGAAGCCGCCCGGCTCTTTTCGAGATACCCGTATATCGCCGTCGGGATCGCGGAGGCGCGCGGAAACCTGCAGCAAAGCCGGTTGTCGCTCACGTTCTGGCTGCTGGCCGCCTACACCCTCGCGCTGCTGGTTCTCGCCGGGCATTTCCTCGGCCGCCTTTTCGCAAGCCCTCTCGACGGGTTGATCGCCGCGATTCACCGGCTCCGACAGGGCGAGTTCGGCCTTGCGGTCGAAATCAGGTCGGCAGACGAGTTCGAGGTGATCGGAAACGAGCTCTCCCGCATGAGTCGTGGCGTTCGGGAGCGAAACCGGCTCCGTCGGTTCGTCTCCGGCCTCGCGGCCGACGCTGCCGCGAGCGGTCGCGAGGCGGGGACCCGCATCGAACTGACGATCCTCTTCGCGCACATCCGCAACTTCACCGCCGTCTCTGACGCGCTCGGGGCGTCCGGTACCGTTGCGCTCCTGAATGGCTATTTCACGGCCATGGAAGCCGCCGTCGTCTCTCACGCCGGAACGATCGACAAGTTCATCGGAGACGCCGTGATGGCCGTTTTCCATCCCGACCGCACCGGCGCGGCACATCCTGCATCGGCCTGCAGGGCGGCATCGACGATGCTGAAGGCCCTGCGCGACTTCAACATCGCCCGCTCCGCCGCCGGGGAGCGAGAAATCGGGATCGGCATCGGCATAGCGACCGGAACGGTCATTTCCGGCCGCGTCGGCTCGGCGATACGACGGCAGGATTTCACGGTCATCGGCGACACCGTCAATCTCGCCGCACGGCTGAGTTCTCTCGCCTGTTCCGATGGATTCGGCGCTGTCCTGCTGAGCGGCTCGACCGCGTCGTCTCTGGAACCGGACTTCAGAACGCGTGCCGCAGGCGAGGTGAGAGTGAAGGGCAAACTCGAACCCGTGACGGTGCGCGAACTCGCGGCGACGGAGGAAGGGTGATGGAGCATGCCCGGAAGATAGAAATAGCACCCAGAATATCCCGGATCGCGCTTGCATGCCTCTGGCTGGTCGTTTTCCTGTTGCCCTCGATGCTTCTCCTGGGCGGTCTCCATGCGCTGATATCCCGTGACGAACAACTCCAGAGGGCCATGATCGAACAATTCCTCATGGAGGAAATGAAGCAGTATGAAAAAGACCTCATGCCTCAACGTTTTTTCGAGCACTGCTTCTCGCATGCCGCCTCAACGTTCGATGCCGTCACGTCCTCCGCCAATCCGATCCGCTCCATGAAACGGTGGGGGGCGTCCCTTTCCGCCGATCTCGGCTCTCCGTTCCATCTTTTCGCCATCGGTGATTATTCCGGAAGATATTTTTTCCTCGAGGCCCCCCGACTCGCTCTGGAGGCATGGCCCCGGCAACGATGCCGGCAGGCGCTACATGAACTTTTCAGCCTGCATTTCGTGAAAATGAGCGGCAGTTCCTACAACAAGTCCGATTACCGCAACGCGGCCACGTTTCTCGAGGAGATATATGGACCGAACGGGACCCTGATCCTGTATGAGAACAGTTCGGGCAATCCGCAAGCCATCTTCAGCCGGAACGATCCCGAAACGCCGATCTGGTATTCCCGTTTCATCGCGATCCGCCCCGGGACGAGCGTTCCTTCCTGGCACGCGCTGGTCACCGTCCGCGAGGATCGCATGAATTTGAAAAAAAGACTCGCATTCGCCGCTTCCGGGGTCATAAACGAGGGGTTCAGACGCACCCTGGCGCTGGTGGGCGGTTCGCAGTCCCCGCGCTTCATCGTCAGCGCCGGAACTCTCTGGTTCGTCGATGTCCTGCCGAGCGAGTTCGAAAAACGGATTCTTCGGTCGAGAACGAAGGCTGCAGGCGGACGGCTTCCGATGGCGGCGGTCGGCGTGCCGCTTTCCGCCTTCGCACATCCACTCCGCCCGCTCCTTCCTCTTATCCGCACGGCCGTCATCCTTCTTCTGGCCCTCTCCGGCCTTTCCATCATCACGCTTGCCAGGGGATCCCGGCGCCTCGGCATCGGGATCCGCGGTAAAATAGTATTCGCCATAGGAGTTGGCATCTGGATCCCGCTTTTCGGCACGATCCTTTCCCTCCTTTCGTATCAACGACTTCACGAACGGTCCTACGCCAACGACACGCTCGACGAGTTCGAACGGTATCTCGAGGCGACCGAGATGAAAATTTCCGACGTCGACACCCTCCTGGGACTCGACATCCTCGATGCCCGGAGACGCCTCGAGGGAACTCCGGAAACGTTCAATTTCGACCGCATCAAACGCCTGATCAGGTTTCACGGCAGTCTTCCCTTCAGAACCAACATGCTCACGATTGCGGCGGACGGCGCCGAAGCCCTGCCGGACCAGGAAACCATTGGTTCGGCGGCGATCTCCGGTGAGTCGCAGGAGTACGTTCTGAAGATTTTTCGGGGATTCGCCATCGATCTCATGTTCGGTCTCGGAAGCGTGCAGACGTTCCAGCCGGACCCCAAAAAGCAGCAGAAACTGAGAACCATGTCGGACGTAACCCAGGGGCTCGGCGATGCGCTCGTCGACCCGCATTTCTTCAACCGGCTGATGACGCACCCGGGAAAACTTCTCCTCCTCCCGTTCTCGCAGATTTTCGAACGAACCGGGGCGTTTCTGTTGTATCCCGGCGGAGACCGGAGCCAGCCGCCGTATGCCCTCACGGCGATGACGTGCCTCTTCAACAGGCGGTATCAAGAGTTTCTGAAGCTCGCGGCGCCTGTCGACGCGTTGCTGATGCCCCCGACCAGCGGCTACGCGGTGAAACAGGCGCTGTACAAATTCGACTCGAAAAAGAGTCTTGCTTTGGACAAGAATGATTTTCCGCCGGTCTCCAGCCTCGATCCCGACCTTCAGCGCATCGCTCTCCAATGCGCGAACGAGCAGACCGACCTTCGGTATGATCGTTCCAGGCATGCCCGGCCACGGCTCATCGTCGCCAGGAATCTCCGAGATGTGCCGTTCGTCGGCGCCATCATCGCCGAACCCGTTTCAGGCCGTCAGAGCCTGCAACTGGCGTTCGCCGTCATCGGAATCGCGTTTCTGTTGTTCGCCGGCGCCTCGTTCGGAACGGCCGCGATGCTGTGGCGCCCGCTCAAAGCGTGTCTGACAGCCATCCGCCGAACCGCGTCCGGCCGCTATGACTGGCAGCTCGACGTTCGCACCGGGGACGAGCTTGAAACGTTCGCGGATGCGCTGAACGACATGGTTGCGGGAATCAGGGAGCGCGAGCGGATGAGCAGGTTCGTATCCGACGATGCGATGGCAATCGCCGCATCGGACGACGATTCCATGATGCATCCCGGCGGCGAGTATCGGGACGTGACGGTGATGACGTCCGACATCCGCGACTTCACCACCCTCTCCGAAGCTCATCCTCCCGAGGAGATCGTTGCGATGCTCAATGCCTACTTCACCCGCATGGAGGCCTGCATCATCGCGAACGGGGGCACCATCGACAAGTTCGTCGGCGACGCACTCACGGCCGTGTTCCGCGATGACTCACCTGCGGGCGGCCAGGCCATCAGAGCATGTTCCGCGGCTCTGGAGATGCGGCGCGAGCTTGCCGCGTTGAACCGGGAGCGTGAGTCTTCCGGCCTGTTCACGATCAGGACTGGTATCGGCATCGCAAGCGGGCGCGTCATCGCGGGTCGGGTCGGCTCGAGTTCCGGACGTCTCGACGCGACGTTCATCGGGGAGGCCGTGCTGCTGGCCTCGTTCGTCGAAACTCGGTCGAAACTGGCCTTCAGAAGCGGCATCGTGGTGGCGCCGTCGACGGTCCGGCTTCTGCGCGGCCGCGGCCGGCTCGAGTTTCTCGAACGCGTCACGCCCGAGGGAAAGAGCCGGGCTTTTACACTGTATGAGCTGACCGACCTGCGCGACTCAGCCGATGAAGGCGATGCATGACCGTCCCGGCTTCGCCGAGTCGGCGCAGATGCGCGCCGGTCAGCGGCGGCGCTTCGGCCGGCGTTCCCCGGCATCCGGCGGGCAGATGAGGGTGATCTCGTTCCGGTCGTGGAACAGGTGTTTCACCCGGAGCCGGTCGAGAGCGAACCGCTTTCCGAGCCTTTCTATAGCATCAAGAATAGAAGAAGGGTCTTTCCCGCGGAACTTGACGTTCACGACGAAACCGCGGCACAGGCCGGCTTCAAGCCAGCGTTCGACGAGGCCGAGCGTCGCCATCGGCCGCACGATCATGTCGCACAGCAGCCAGTCGACGGGTTTTTCCGGCATGTATTCGTAGCCGTTGTCCCGACGGTGCTCGCAGTTCGCATCGGCCGCGATCCGCCGGTCGAGATCCGCCGCGTCGACGGCCGTGACGCGCGCGCCCCGCCGGAGGGCCGACCAGGTCCAGCCGCCCGGCGCCGCGCCGATGTCGACGCAGGTCTGGCCACGCTTCGGCGCAGTTCCGGCCTCGAGCCAGGCCTCCTCGAGTTTGTAATAGGAGCGGCAGGGTGCGACGGGGTCGTGCCCGATGAGAACGTCGGGAGAAGGCCACGGCGCCGGCGCCATGATGCCGGCGGCATCGCGCCCCAGTTGCGCGACGCTGAGCCAGAGCTCGTCCTTTTTCGTCAAAAGGCCCGTCACGACGATCCCGCGGCCGGCCTCCGCGATCTCCTGCCAAGGCCGTCGCCGCTCGGTAGCGCGTTTCCGGTAGGTTCGCATCCGCTCGTCGAACAGGTCCGAGACGAGGGACGCCCGCGCATGAATATCGGCGTACGTTTCGGATTCGCACGTCCACGCGTCCGGGGTCGAGAAGCCGGCGGTCCAGTTCATCGAGACGGAATCGAGCAGCGCATCCGCCCCCTCTCCCGCGAGCCTGGCGAGGTCACGAGCGCCGTCGGCCGTGATCCGAACGAGGTCCGGGAGACGGTTCCGCGCGAAGACCGTGTCGCACCGCATCAGGGCCGGGATGCGCCTGGCCGTCACGAGACCGGGGGCGGCGGCGGAGGCTTCGGCTCCCGGCGCGACGGCCGTCAGTTCGTCGATGAGGGGCTGTTCCCAGCCGATCGCGCAGACGAACCCGATGCGGGGTTCAGAGGCCATACTTCTCGATCTTGGCGCGTAGTGTATTTCTCGTTATACCAAGGTAATTCGCCGTCTGGACCTGGTTGGCCTTGAACATGTTCAGGGCCTGCAGGAGGAGTTCGCGTTCGACGGCGTCCATCAGGCGCTCGTGGGCGCACCCCGCGATGTTCTCGCGGAGGGACTGGGCGACGAAATTCCGGATGTGCTGCTCGACCGTCTCCTCGTGCGCCTGGCCGCCGATGACGACTCCCGGCGCCTGGGCGGGAGCCTGCTCATGACCTGCCGGAATCGGCTGAATTCCCTGGGTGTGCAGCGGAGGCGCGGCGGACGGAGCGGGCGGCTGTGGTCTCGCGCTTCCCTGACGCACCTCTATGGGAAGGTGCTCGGGAAGAATGACCTGGTCGCGACCGAGGGTATATGACTGTTCGATCGCGTTTCGCAGTTCCCGGACGTTGCCGGGCCAGGAATACGCCGTCAGGATCGACAGGGCCTCGTCGGAGATGCTTTTCGGGACGCCCTTTCTCTGGGCCGCGAGCTGGGTGCAGAAATAACTCGCAAGCAGGGGAATGTCCTCGGCTCTGGTCCTGAGGGGCGGGAGGTGGATCTCGATCACCTTGATGCGGTGGTAGAGATCTTCGCGAAACCGGCCGTCATGGATCGCCTTGCGAAGATCCTTGTTCGTCGCGGCGATGATGCGCACGTCGACCTTGATGCGCTTGTTGCCGCCGACCCGCACGATCTGCCGCTCCTCGAGCACGCGCAGGAGCTGGGCCTGCATCTCGAGGCTCATGTCGCCGATCTCGTCGAGGAACAGGGTTCCGCCCTGTGCGAGTTCGAATACGCCCGGTTTCGATGTGTTCGCGCCGGTGAACGCGCCCTTCTCGTAGCCGAACAATTCGGCTTCCATGAGGCTCTCTGTGATCGCCGTGCAGTTGATCGCCCAGAACGGCTTGGAGGCGCGGTTCGAATTGTAATGCACCGCCTGGGCCACGAGTTCCTTTCCCGAACCGGACTCGCCGGTCACGAGAACGGTGACGTCTTCGGCCGACACCTTTCCGATCAGCTTGTAGACTTCCTGCATCGGAGAACTGTTTCCCTTGAGACCGCCCGTCATGTCACCGGAGGTCTCGGGCAGGTCGGCGGCCTTGACGGTGCGCGCGTTCAGGCCTCTTCCGATCAGCAGCAGACATTCGTCGATATTGAACGGTTTGCTGAGAAAATCGTAGGCGCCGAGCTTCATCGCCGAGACCGTCGTCTCCATATCCGTATACGCGGTCATGACGATGACCTGCGCGTCGGGATAGGATTCTCGGATTTTTTTGAGTACCTGCAGGCCGTCCATCTCGGGCATACGAATGTCGAGCAGAGTGAGGTCGGGACGGACGCTTTCGAAGATCGCGAGGCCCTTCGCGCCGGTTTCGGCAAGGAAGACGTCGTATCCGGCCTTTTTCAGGGCCTTCTCGAATGCCCACCTGACGCTGTGTTCGTCGTCAACCACAAGGATCTTTGCAGAAAGGGTCATACCTCCAACTCCTCTTGAAGGCGAGGCATCGGTTCGCAGGCTTCCTCGTCCTCGTCGGTGTTCTTTCGGTGTCCGTGACGTCCCGCCGGGCTTGCCATGGGGTCGATGAATCTGTCACCGTGCAGGATGATGACGCGGCAGCCCGGGTTGATCCGCTTCACCGCCTCGGCGACGCAATCGCGGATCTCGTCGTGCGAGTACCGCAGGGAGACGTGAAACAGCATCAGCGTGCCGGCACGGGCGTCTTTCGCCGTCTGGAGGACATCGCTCAGCGCCGAGTGCTGCTGGAAATTCCGCTCGTCGTCGTCAAGCCGGAGATACGTGCATTCGTGGCAGAGGAACAGCGTATCCCTGATCGAATCGGGATTGATCGGCCGCGAGTCGCCGCCGTAGGTGAAGATGATCTGTTCGAAGCTTTCGGCGACGGCCTCCTTGCCGAGACGAAGAATGGCGGCGTTGATCTCGTTCTGGGGCATTCCGACGTATTCGGCTTTCAACCGGCGGCGCATCTCGACGATGTTGAAGCCGAGGCTCAACTGTTTATGCGAATGCTGCGTCCGAAACGTGCGCATGAAGGTCTTCCCGCGGCCGTCCTCGAACTCGATGCGCTCTCCCGCCTCGACTGGCCGCCAGACCAGGTCGAAGGAGAGTTCGTGCTGGGTGCTGGCGAGATACTGACGGATGACCTCGATCAGGGTGTTGTTCTTGGGATAGAAGATCTCGAGGGTCGCCGTCTGGTCGCCGGCGCCAAGATTCCGGATGTTCACGAGATTTATCAGACCTGCTATATGATCGGCATGACCGTGCGACAGGAAAATCTTTCGAATGCCGAACACGCGATTCAACAGGGCCGTCGCGATCCCCTCCCCCGCATCGAACAGGACGTTGAAGCGTCGGTGATACAGCCAGGTCGAGAACAGGGCCCGTGAAAACCCGCGCAACTGGTCCTGGAGGGGGAATGCTGGTTTGTGCATGTCGATCAGAGTTCCTTGAAGGCCATGGGATTCTTCACTTTCGACAGAGCGATGTCGTAGGCGATGCGGCCCTGCTGGTAGAGGGTCTTGAGGCTTCTGTCCATCGAGACCATGCCGAATTCGGCGCCCGTCTGGATGAATGTGTCGAGCTGGGGGATCTTGTTCTCACGGATGATGCGCCGGACGGCCGGGGTCGCGATCAACAGCTCGTAGGCGAGGACGCGGCCGTTCTTGTCGACGGTCGGGAGCAGCTGCTGCGAGATGATGCCCTGGAGGGAGTTCGCGAGCTGGATCCGGATCTGCTCGTGCTGGAACGGCGGGAACACGTCTACGATACGGTCGATCGTCTGCTGGGCGTCGCTGGTATGGAGCGTCGCGATGACGAGGTGGCCGGTTTCGGCGGCGGTGATCGCCGTCGAGATCGTCTCGAGGTCGCGCATCTCGCCGATGCCGATGATGTCGGGGTCCTGGCGGAGGATGTGCCTCAGCGCCATGGCGAACGACTTCGTGTCGCTATGCACCTCACGCTGGAGGACGATCGACTTTTTATGGCGGTGAATATATTCGATCGGGTCCTCGATCGTGATGATGCGGCAGCGGCGTTCCCGGTTGATCTGGTCGAGCAGGGAGTTGAACGTCGTCGTCTTGCCGACGCCGGTCGGCCCGGTGACGAGAACGAGACCGTTCGGTTTCCGCGAAAGCTCAAGCGCTGCGTCGGAGAGGCCCAGCTCCTGGAGAGATTTTATCTGGGGTTGTATAATTCGAAGGGATGCTTCGGTGTTGCCGCGCTCGCGGAACACGTTGACGCGGAAACGGCCGATTCCCGGGATATCGAGGGAAAAATCCAGCTCCCACTCCTGCTCGAACTTCTCGATCTGCTCGTCGTTGAGGATCGACGTGACGAGTTCCCTGCACGTTTCGGAAGAGAGATTGTCGAAGGGGAGGGTGACAATTTCGCCATGAACGCGTGCCGCGGGCGGAAGCCCCACCGACAGGTGGAGATCGGACGCTTCCTTTTCCTGACAAAGCCGCAGCAGCCCCTGCATCGTGGTGGAACCGATCATCGAGTTCTCCCGGCGTTCACAAATTCGTCCCGGCATCGTCGTGCCGTAAAGCCGCATGTTACCACGAAGGGAACCCGATCCGCCACAGACAACCGCACGCCGGGGGCGGGGTTATTTCGTGCGGGTGGTGTTCTGGGTGGTGACGGGGGCCGAGTAGTATTCCGAGGTGAACTGTTTCTTCTCGACCCGAGCGTTGAGAAGCTGCTGGAGTTCCTTCGCGACCTCATCGCAGGCCTTGCCGAACCCCTCCAGGCGCATTTCGACCTGGCCGTCGGGCTTGATGACGATGGAAATCTCTTCTTTCTTCATGGGTTTCGGAACCATCCTTTCGTCCATTGGCGCAGCCATATTCCGAGCCGGTCCAGGGGGCTGACGTTGTTCACGCGGCCGTGAAATTCGCTATAGGTGCGGTTCAGGGGGCGCAACCGCACCGCGTGTTCGATCGACTCCCGGGATTCGCCCACAAACCCGAGCTCGAGCTGGAGCTTCGCGAGGGCGTACCAGACGTCGGCCAGGTCGGCATGCTCGGCGAGGACTTTTCGGAACAGCGGCAGCGCCTTGTCGGCAAGCGGGGTCACGGCGTACGCCTGGGCGGTCTTCAGGGTGATGAGCCAGTCGCTGCCGCGTTCGGATTCGCGCGCCTTCATCATGCAGAATTCGGCATTGCCGGAGCCGGCCAGGGCCAGAATTTCGCCTCTCGCGACCCAGACGAACCAGCCCTGGCGGTCGTTCTTCATCGCCCCGTCGGAGAACGCGATCGCTTCCTGGAGCCTGCCCTGCCGGGCCAGCGCGAGCGCCCGGGCGGACTGGACGTCGGCGTTCTTGGGGAACATCTTCTGGGCCTTGATCGCCCAGGTGAGCGCCTCGGGGTTTTCCCCCAGGTCGAGAAGACACCGCAACTGGCCGGCCCAGGCGTCTTCTATATTCGGATCTATACTGAGGGCCTTCGAGTAGAGGCGGAGGGCTTTCTCGTATTCGAGCAGGCGGTACGCATCATCGGCGAGTTTCAATACCTGCCGCGCGTCGGTCATATCGACGCCGGCAACCTCGTCGGCATCGGGCCCTTTCTTGCCGGGACCGGTTTCCGGCCCTTTCGGCTCGTCGAATTCGAGCCATCTGAAGCGACTCACCTGCCAGCTCCTCCGTTCAGGGTCACTTCCAGCGCCGCACGGTGAGGCGGATCGTGTTGTCTTGCTCGACGTTTTCCTGGACGAGCGAGTAGCCCTTTTTCTTCAGTTCGGCGCTGAGCTTCTGGTAGGCATACTGCTGGGCGACACGGTTGATCAGGTCGCGGCCAAGGGCTTGGAGTTCGGCATCGGTCTTGCCCTTTCCCTCGACCCGCATGCTGCAGTTACCCCTGCCGTCCTTGGCGAACGTCACCCGGAACCCGTTTCCCTCGAGCGGGAGGATGTCCCCCTCGTCGACAGTGTTCGCGAGGGCGTGCGAATTGGGAACTTGCACCTCCACGCTCTCATCAACGGGCGCGCCCTGGTGCTGCCTGTCGGCGAGAAGCGACACGGCTTTGAGGCCGACCGCAGCCCCAGCGACGGCGACCGCCGCCGCGAAGATCGGCCCGCCGGCCAGCGCCGGCACCATGAATACGACTGCTGACATGATCCGCCTCCCTCACCCGATCTCGAGCGCTCGGTGCGTGCCGGCTTTCCGCTCGCTGATCGCGGAGAGGGACGCGGAACGAGCCCGCTCGGACGCCCACCTGCGGAGATCGTCGATCTCCTCGCGCATCGTCTTCGAAAGCGGATACGTTTCGGAGACGGCCTTGAGAATGCACTCCGTATCGAGTTCGCGGCCCTGGTGGAACGCCTCGTAGATCGCCGAGGAGATCGCCTCTTCGATTTCCGACCCGGAAAAGCCGTCGGTGCTGCGGGCGAGTTCCTTGAGATCGAACGCGTTCGGGTCGCGCTTTTTCTTCTTGAGATGAATGGTGAAGATCGCCTCCCGTTCTTCGGGCTGGGGCAGGTCGACGAAGAAGATGTCATCGAAGCGGCCTTTACGAAACAACTCCGGCGGGAGGTCGCGGATGCGATTCGACGTGGCGATGACGAAGACGGGCGACGTTTTTTCCTGGAGCCAAGTGATGAAGGTGCCGAACACGCGGCTGGTGACGCCGCTGTCGGTAGAACCCGACGACTGGACGCCGGAAAAAGCCTTTTCGATTTCGTCGATCCAGAGGATGGCGGGCGCGACGGACTCGGCGGTGCGTATGGCGCGACGGACGTTCTCTTCGCTGGAGCCGACGAGTCCCGAGAAGATGCGCCCCATGTCGAGCCGCAGCAGCGGCACGTTCCAGAGGCTGCTCACAGCCTTGGCCACGAGGCTCTTTCCGCAGCCCTGGACACCCAAGAGCAGGATTCCCTTCGGAGGGGTGCAGCCGAAGGCGCGGGCACGCTCAGTGAAGGCTTCAGAGCGCTTCTGAAGCCAGCTTTTCAGGTTTTCAAGCCCGCCGACGTTTCCGAACTCGGTCGTGGCGGCATAGTATTCGAGAATGCCGCTTTTGCGGATGATCTGCTCTTTTTCCTGGAGGATGGCGGAAAGGTCTCCCGCTTCGAGTTTGCGGCGGGTGATCAGCGTCTTCGACAGGACATTCTCGACTTCGCGCAGCGTCAGGCCCGAACAGGCCTTGATGAGTTTCTCGCGATCGCCGGGGGTGAGGTCGATACGCACGCGGGGGTTATCCTTCACGAGATCGATCATCTCTTCGAGTTTTCTGTTGATCTCGTCGGCCGTCGGGTATCCGAACTCGATGACGGTGATCTCCTTTTCGAGCTCGCAGGGGACGGACAGCGTCGGCGACACGAAGAACATCGTTCTCGGACTGTCGCGAAGGAAGGCGGCCAGTTCCCTGACACGGCGCCTGATGATCGTGTCGTCGAGATACCCGTGGAAATCCTTGAAGACGAAAAAGGCGTTTTCGAGATTTTCCATGACCGCATCGAGCGCCGCCATCGGGTCGCGCGTCATCTCGGAGACTTTCTTTTTCGACTGAAGGTCTGTCCCGGTGGGGAGGAGGCCCCGCGTGCTCGACCAGCTATAACACGCCTTGTTTTGAGACTTCGACAGCTTCGCGAGGAGCGATTCGACGCGATCCTCCTCGTGGGTCACCAGGTATATGATGGGATATTTTGCGCGCACGAGAACATCGAGTTCCCGGAACATCTCTTGGTTCGCGCCTTCGGCCGGTTCGGCCTGAGTCGGCTTCGGGGCCGTCGGAGCCGGGGGAGCCTGCGGCGGCTTCGGGGAAGGAGCAACGGGTTGTCGGCCGAGGGGTTCTGCCATCGGTTCTCCTCTCGTCATCGGTCTGGTGACGGCCCATTCTAGCAACCGGCGGCAGCGATGTCAAAGGGCTTCCCTGTTGTGAGCGGTTCCGGGATGTGCTAGACTCTGGCCGTTACATCCAAGTTCGTTCATGAGCCTCTGGAGGGAGACATTCCCATGGATGATTCATCAGTCATCAAGATCGCCGACCGGCGCGCCGCCCACACGGAAGACGCGGAAGAACCCAAACCGGCTCCCGTACAGGCTTCGCCGAAAAAGGAAGAATCCGCCGGATCAAAGCGCGACGCGTCAGGGGCGCAGCCGGTGCGTCCCCCTGCGTCCGAGACCCCGTCCGACGTCGAAGATCAGCCTCCCTTCGACGAGCAAGCCGAGGGATATCCGGCTGAGGGCGAGGAAGAGATGGAAGAGCCGCCCCGTCCGTCAGGTCCCGGGCAGACCCGACGTCGCCCCGGTGGCATGCGCGGACCGTCGCTCACCTCGATGCACGTCGTCGAGACTGCGGGGTTCATGATGGAAATACTGCTTCAGAAGGCGTTCATCACGATGGGCCTGATCCCCAATCCCGAAACGGGGCGGAGGGAACGGGATCTCGGGCAGACGCGCATCGCCATCGACCTGCTGTCGGCCACCGCCGAGCAGATGCGAGGGCGATGGGGCATGCCCGGCGTGGAGCAGGATATCGAAGCCCAGTTGACGAGCCTGCGGCTGCAGTATGCCCGCATGGCCCCGCCCGACGCCGGGAAGGCCTGACCCCGGGCCCGCCGCGTCGCATATCATACAGGACGGAGGGTTGTTGGAGGGCATGAATCAGAAATCGCATCTTCAGAAAGCCGTTGAAGAAAAGCTTGCAAAATATATCAATAAGTTTACCAGATACGCCGCTTTTTCCCATCTCTCTCAGGAGCGGCGCGAGATCCTGACAGGGACGCTACTCTATCTCATCGAAGAGCAGGACCTCGTTCCCGACGACGTTCCCCACATCGGGTATCTCGACGACCTGATGGTGTTCGTGACGGCCGCATCGTCGTTCATCGACGGCGAGAAGGGTCAGGACATCCCGGGCGTCATCACCCGCGAGGAGGTCGAGGCGGACGACGCCTTCGTGAAACAGCACGAAGGACTTCTCTACGGCACGCACAAGACGTCCCTGAAAGCCCTTCAGAAGATGGGAAGCGGCAAATCTTCGGATCTGCCCGCGCTCTGCACGCGGATCAAGGAAAAATACGCCACTCTGGGGAGGATGGAATCATGAACAGTCGTTCCCGCATTTTCCGTTTCTGCACGGCCCTGCTCCTGTTCGTCGCGTTTGCCGCCATGACGGCGCAGGCCGGCGACCGCACGCCCGTATTCACCGCCGTGAAGCAGATCGTCGAAAAACCTGAAACCTTCAAGGACACGTTCGTCTCGCTGAAGGCGACGTTCCTCGGCTGGAAAGCCGACAAGGGGCAGGATATCGGCGCCCCGCCCGTCACCCGTTCCGACTGGATCGTCCGCGGCGACGACGGCACCTGCATTTACTGCACCGGCCGCATGCCCGACCAACTCCGCCCGGAAGATCCTTCCGCCCGCGGCCGTTGCATCTCGGTTCTCGGCCAGGTCCATCTCGATGCGAACGGGCGTCCCTTCGTCGCCGTGACGGAAGCAGCCCCGCTCGCGGAAGAACCGGAACAAATGATGGCCGTTTCCCAGATCCTGTTCGATCCGCTGGGAATCAAGGGACGCGCCGTAGGCCTCCTCGGCGTCCTGGCGAAAGGATTCGACCAGAAGGGGCGGCGCTTCTACCTTCTCGCCGACCCGACCGGCGCCATTATGCTCGACCGGCTTCCCAAGCTGTATCCGAAGGGAACCATCCTTCAACTGAAGGGCGTTGTCAACCAGGATGAAAACGGCCTGCCCCTTCTCACCAACGTCGAGATCATCTCGGCGAAGCCCTGACCTTCACGCATTGCCCAGACGCACCCCGGCCGGAACTTCGGCCGGGGTGTTTTTTGTATATCGGACGCCCATCCTGTAATCTGGAACGAATCGTCCGCGGCGGTTTCCCCGGTCGCACCGAACTGCCGGCAGAGACGCGAGACAATATCCGTGAGAGGCCGCCAGTGGGCATTTCCCGAATCGAGGCGTATCTGCGCCAGTATGGCGTGATTACCGATGAAATCACCTGCGTTTCTCCGGTTTCATGGCGGCGAAATCGTCGGCCCCCATGCGGTTCTCTGCGTCAGCGACACCGGCATCGGGATGGACAGGGAAACCCAGCAGAAGATCTACGATCCGTTTTTTCACCACGAAGGGCCCCGGGAAAGGCACGGGACTCGGCCTTGCGACCGTGTACGGCATCGTCAAATGACACAGCGAATATATCCATGTCTACAGCGAGCCGGGCCACGGGACGACGTTCCGGCTCTACTTTCCCCTCACCGATCTTCCGTTCGAAACCTTGCGGACTCAATCCGAGCATGGTTCAAAGAATGGCGACAAAACTGTTCTCGTGGTCAAGGACCAGGACATCGTCCGAACGATGGTCTGCGAAATTCTCGTGCAAGGAGGCTACGACGTCTTGGCTACATCGAGCGGGGAGGAGGCGCTTCGGTTGTTTTCCGATGCGAAACTCGGGATCAAACTTCTTCTGACCGATGTGATCATGACGGGAATGAACGGGCCCGAGCTGTATCGGCGGTTGTCCGGGAAGGACTCGGGGATGAAAGGGCTGTTCATGTCGGGCTACTCGAGCGAGATCCTGAGCCACGAAGGGGTGCTTCGCGGCGGATGTCACATCATTCAGAAACCGCTCGCGCCACGGGACCTGCTTCGCCGGCTTCGCGAGGTTCTCGACCGGGAAACCGGAGCCGGCTCGCCCTCACTGGCCTGAAGAGGGCGACAGGGGACGCTGAGACTCGTCGGAGGGATTCCTGCCGCGGACAAGAAGATACAGCTTCTTGAAGGCCCACATGAACAGGCCGTAGGATGCGAAGCCCCAGGAGTAGAGAAACAGGGTCAGGGCGGGCATCGTGACCAGCGCGACGACGAAGGCGACGACCAGCATCTGCCGGATGGCAGACGTCTTCTTCGACTTTTTCATCGCGGGGTATTCGACGGTGCTCACCATGAGGAAGCCCGTCAGAATTGGCACGAAGGGAATCGCGATGTCGGGAATGCGGAAGAAGGGGAAAAACTGCATTTCGAAGATCGTCAGCGTACAGAGAATACCCGCCCCGGCCGGAATCGGGAGGCCGGTGAAGACGTCGCGGTCGCTGGGCGGCGTGATGTTGAATCTGGCGAGGCGAAGCGCGCCGCAGAGAACGAACACCGACGTCGACAGCAGGCCAACGATAAGATAGTCGGCGAGATACCTGCTGAAGACGAGGAACGCCGGCGCGACGCCGAAGCTCACGAGGTCGGCGAGCGAGTCGAGTTCGGCGCCGAAGCGCGAGGTGACCGAGGTGAGCCTGGCGATGCGCCCGTCGAGGATGTCGCAGATGAGGGCAAGAATGATCAGCCACCCTGCGAGGAGATACTCTTCACGGGAGGTGAAAATGACCGACAGATATCCGCAGAACAGGTTCAGAGAAGTGAACACGCTCGGCAGAATCGAGAGATGCCGCATGGCGCGGCTCTGCTGATGAGCCGTTTCATTGCCCTGCGCAGCGAAAACCGCCACTGGTTCCCGGACGGGTTCGGAAGCGGCGGAGTTCTTCTCAGGAACGGCGGGCGATGACAGTTTCGCCTCCCTTGACCTTGTCGCCGACCTTCACGACCACAACGGCGCCAGGCGGCATGAGAATTTCGGTGCGGGAGCCGAACCGGATGAGTCCGAACCTCTCGCCGCGCGCGACCTGGTCGCCCGGATTCACCCAGCAGAGGATGCGGCGGGCGATGATTCCGGCAATCTGCCGAACGAGGACGCGGTAGCCTCCGTCATCGATCCCGATCGCGTTCTGCTCGTTGTCGAGGGACGCCTTGTCACAGTTCGCCGGGAGGAATTTTCCCGGGTTGTAATGGCGATAGGCAACCCGCCCGTCGATCGGAGAGCGATTGATATGCACATTGAATATCGACAGAAATATACTTACCCGTTTGGCAGGTCCGTCGATGAACGGCGCGTTCGGAACGTCATCGATACCGACGACCGTTCCGTCGGCGGCCGAGACGATCAGGCCTTCCCCCTGGGGAATTTCACGTTCGGGATCGCGGAAGAAGTAGATCGTGAACGCGGCGAGCACCCCGAAGACCGTCCCGAGAAACCGGGAACAGCGCGATGTCACCAGGGCGAGGAGGGTCAGCGCACCGCTGAAGAAAAATCCCTCAGGGTGAATGGGACATCGCATGCAGCATGCTCCTGAAAGCAGAAATAGTCGATCTGTCTCACCGAGCGGCATCGCCGCTCACCTGTGCATTATAGAAGCGCCCTCCGGGCCTGTCAAGCACGAGGGAAACTTGCTCCTCACCAGTCCGGGGTATCCGATTTCGGCTTGTCTGGCTTTCCGCGCCGGCCTTCCATGAATTCGCGCATTCTGTCGGGGTCCATGAAGAAGGGGTCATCGAAGATATCGTCACGGTCGCGGCTCGAGGGATCGCGCCGATATCTGCGCTGGATTTCCTTTTCACGTTCCTCCATCTGGCGGAGGAGCCGTTCGACCATGTAGGCGTTGAGCTTCTGGTTTTTCAGGGCCCGCGCGCGCTGTGATGCGTCGGGAATCTCCTTTGCAGGCCGTTTCTCTGAGTCGAGTTTCACGTCGCGCTGTTTCGCCTCCTGCTCGCTCCAGGAGGTTGATTCAGAGGCGGTTGCGTCTTCCGGTTTCAGACTGTCGCTTGCATTCGCCCGTTGTTGCTTGAGCTCGTCCTCGGCCTTCGGCGTTCCGCTCGCCATATCATCCCCAGGACGTTCCGAAGATTGCTGCCGCGTATCAGAGGCATTCGCACCAGGCTGGCCTGCCTGCTGTTTCCGCTGCTCCGAGCCGCCTTGCCCGCGTTCCGTTCCCTGCTGCTCGTTGGCCTCCTCTTTTCCAGCCTGCTGGCCTCCCTGTTGCTCCTTCTGAGTTTGTTGCTGTTGTCCTTGTTGCTGCTGACCTTGTTTTTGCTGACCTTGTTGCTGCTGTCCTTGTTGCTGCTGTCCCTGATTTTGGCTGTCTTGGGAGTTCTGTTGAGCCTGCTGAGCCGCTTGCTGTTCGGCAAGGCGCTTTTGCGCCTGTTCGAGGTTGTATCGCGTTTCAGGATCTTCACGCCGTGCAAGAGCCGACTGATAGGCATCGACCGCCTGGAAATAAGCACCCGCCTGGAAACGGGCGTTTCCGAGGTTATGCAGGGCGTCCGCAACAAGTTCCGGCGGGGAGGACGGACTCGAGGCAACGCGTTCGAATTCTGCGGCGGCTTCATCGAAACGCCGCGCGTGATAGGCGACGATCCCGAGATCGTAGGCGATCCTGGGCTCCGCGGGGGCGTCGAACCGGGCGCGCTGGAACGCCGCGGCGGCCTCTTCGAGACGGCCGGAGCGAAGTGCCGAAAGCCCCTCATCCACGTCTCGGCTTCCCCGGCACTCGGCGACTCCGGGGATGACGAGGTCCACAACAATAAGAGCAATATATATTATATCATGATATTTTTTATATATCATAGCCGTTTCAGCCAATGATCTTTTTCTCGCTCGTAGGGAATACGTTCGGAAACCATCCATTCGACCAGCAGCAGCAGGAAGGCCAGCAGAACCGGCCATTGGAACAGTTCGCGGGTCACGATCTGCGTTCCCTGATGCATGGCGGTTCTCGGGAGAGCTTCGAGAGCTTCCGCGACCTTTTTCGCGCTGGCGACGTCCTTCGCCCGAAAATAGGCTCCGCGGGCGTCATTCGCGATCCTGCGAAGCATCGCGTCGTCGAGCTTCGTCACGACCCGCTCGCCTTTGAAGGTTTTGTAGACGACGCGGCCCCACATGTCGCGCCCCTCGGGGAGGTAACTGCCTTCGAGGCTTCCGATGCCGACCGTGTAGATCGGCACGCCCCGTTTGACGGCGTCGGCAACGGCTTTCGTCACCCGCGCCTGGTCCCGGTCTTCGCCGTCGGAGACCAGGACGATCACGCGCGTCCGCGAAGCGACGTAGTCGAACCGGTCGAGCGACGTCTCGATCGCGGCGGCCAGGTTCGTGCCCTGGATCGTCAGCATCGCCGGGTCGACGCGTTCGAGGAACGTCAGGAACGCTCCCTTGTCGGGGGTCAGCGGGCACTGGACCATCGTGTCGCCGGCGAACGCGACCAGGCCGACGCGATCGTTGCGCAGGGCCCCGAGCAGGCGCTCGATGAGGGCTCGTGCGACGTCGAGCCGCGAGTTCCCGTCGATATCCGGCGCCTTCATGGAGGTCGAAACGTCCAGCGCGACGATCACGTCCATCCCGCGGCCCGTCACCTGTTCTTCCACGTTGCCGCCCGTCGGTCGGGCGAGACCGACCCCGATGAGGGCGAACGCCAAGAGCATCATCAGCCACTTGTTCACGGGGCGGCGCGTCGGCTGGTGCGCCGCCATTCTCGAGATCATCAGGTTCGTGGCGAACCGCTCGCGTCGCGCCTGAAGGTCGGTGATGACGCGGCGGGCGAGCAGGGCGGCCCAGATCAGGCCGGCAAGCGTCAGAAGCAGGTTCGTCGGTTCTTTGAACATTCAGAACACCCTCGCGAAGACTCTGCCGCGCAGGAACAGCTCGATGGCGAGCAGCGCGAACGCCGGCAGCAGGAACCATTCGGCGCGTTCGGCATACTGGACGGTGCGGCCGACATCGATCTTGCCCTTCTCGAGTTTCGATATCGTCTCGTATATCGATTCGAGCGTCGTATTGTCGGTCGCCCGGAAGTATTTTCCCTGCGTCACGTAGGCGATATCCTTGAGCAGTTGTTCGTCGATCTTCGGAATCATCAGCGAGCCGTCGGGGTTCCGCGCATACTGGCGGCCCATCGGCGTATCGACGGGAACCGGCGCTCCCTCGACGCTGCCGACGCCGATCGTGTAGACACGGATTCCGCGTTCGGCAGCGACCTTCGCGGCTTCGAGGGGATCGACGACGCCGGAATTGTTTTCGCCGTCTGTCAGCAGAATCACGACCTGGTCGCGTTTCTCGCCGGGCGTTTTCTTGAACTTGTAGACGGCGTTGATCAGCGCGTCTCCGATCGCCGTGCCGTCCGCCCTGATCATTCTCAGGTCCGAACGGCGCAGCAGTTCGGTAACGACGCCGTAATCCATCGTCAGCGGACACTGCGTGAGGGCGAGACCGGCGAACACGACGAGGCCGAGCCGATGATCACGGATGCCGTTGATGAACCGCTCGGTGATCGACTGGGCGGCTTTCAGCCGGTTCGGCTTGAAATCCTCGGCCGCCATACTGCCGGAAACGTCGAGAGCGAGCATGATGTCGATTCCCTGCCGGTTCACCGTCTCGTGCTCAATGCCCCACTGCGGCCGCATGAGCCCGAGAACGAGCAGCACCAGCAGGGCGAAGCGCACCAAGTCGGGAAGCCAGATGAGCCGCACGCGCAGGGAGGGCTCGGCTCCGACGAGCCGATGCGCGAGGGGAAACCGCAAACCGCCGCGCTTGAGAGGCCCGACGACGAGCAGTTTGTACCCGATCGCGAGGCCGATGAGGGCCGCAAGCAGGATGAACTCGGGGTCGAGCCATCTCATCGCCGCCAGTCCTCCCTCGCGACGAGCGCATGGAACCGGCTCCACAACTCGTCGAGCGTCAGGGCCCCGAGACTGCCGCGCGCGTATTTCACCTCGTCGCAGTGCGAAAGCAGGCTCAGCGTTTCCTGGTAAAGCGGGACAGGAACATGATATTCGGGAAACGCCCGCATCAGCTCATCCGTCGTGGCGGCAGCGCCTGTTCCGATGGAATACCGGCCGTGCAGGAACGTCTTGAGTATTCCGGCAAGCGATTCGCAGATGTCCTTGCTCCGGCCTTCGTGCCAGACGGGCGACGACTTGAGCCGCGCCAGCGCGTCGAGCGCTTCCCGGCGATGATCGACCACTCGCTCTTCCGCTTGGGCGTGTTCCCGCGCCTCGCTCCTCCGGCGCCACCATGCCGCAATCCTGAACAGGAGCCATACGAAAAACCAGAACAGGAAGACGTCTACAAGAAGGGACCACCAGTCGAACGGGATCGCCGCCGGGGGCTTGAGGCCGTAAATGACCTCGCCGGGCGGCAACGGAGACAAAGACGCCGACGCCGAGGCGACTCCGGCTAGGAGCGCATCGGGACGGCATCTTCGAATCTTCATCGGAACGGCCTCGCCGTCATTTTTCCGCCCGGCCCGCGGAAACGGCGGCGGAAGCCGGCTGGAACGCGGTCTGGATCGCTTCGTCGATTACGCGCACGTCTTCCTGCCGGGCAAGATCGGCAATGAGTTCCGCGATTCTGGAGCTTTTCTTCTGCTCGAGCAGTTCGAGCCGGGCCTGCTGGCGGGCGAGCTCGGGGGGCGTCCTGCCGCCGGGATCGACCCCGTGAATGAGGTAGACGACCCACGCCCCTCCGAGTTCTACCGGGCCGAGCAGGCCGGTCGGCGGATCAGTTTCCCACCGGATCGCTTTGAGGGCCGGGGGGAGTTCCTGAGGCGTGCCGGAAAGGTGGTCTCCGACCGTTTGCGGGGTGGACGCCGGCTGACCGGCAACGTATGCCCGCGCGGACGCCTCGTCGGGGAAGGCATACACGCTGTAGGTGACGCGCATCGGCCCCTGATACCGCTCTTTGTTTTTCTCGAGATGCAGGCTCACCGCCTGCTCGTCCACCTGGACATCCTTCAGCGCGTGGTCTTCGAGATATCGCATGATCGCGAGGTTGTCCTCGAACCGCCTGACCTGCTCGTGGAAGAGGGGCTGGCGATCGATGCCGGCACGGGCCGCCGCCCGCCGCAGAAGTCGCTCGCTCATCAACTCCTGAACGGCGTTGTCGACGGCCTCTTTCGGTGCGCCCTTCACGGGGAGTTTCGCGCGGAGGAGTCGTTGTTCGACCTCGGCGAGGGATATCACCGATTCGTTTCCGAACCTGACGGCGGTCGTGGATGTTGCGTATACCTGCGTCGGGTTGAGGCCATTTTCGAGCATCAGCCGGCGCTGGACATCGTAGACCCGCCCAAGGCGTTCGAGGCAGCGGCGGATCGGGGCCTCGACGGCGCCGGCCTGCGCGGGATCGGCGGTTTTGATGAAAACGAGTTCGGCCAGGGCCTTTTCGTAATCACCGAGCTTGTCCATGCAGATATCGGCGACGGAACGCCGCAGGGCGAGGGCGCGTGCCGTTGCCGGTTCGGCGGCCAACGCCGTCTCCATCACGGTCACGGCCTCGCGGACGAGCCCGTGGGCCAGCAACTCGGCCGCATACGCTCTTCCCGACTCGAAGCGGCTTCTCACCGTTCCCGAGCGCCCCTCGACATGCCAGTACAGATACAGTCCGAGTGCCAGACCCCCGACGAGCAGGAGCAGTATCGCATTTATCCTCGTTCGCAGGCCAATCGCCCCGTTCATGTGGTGCCTCCGGAGTATTCTATAGTATTAGATTTTATCCGCCCGAAGCGGCGCGTTTTTCACGTTCGGCGAACAGCCTGCAGATCGGCCGGATGACGGATTCGCCCGCACTCAGCCGGATAACGTCGATCCCGAGCCGTTTCGCGCGCGCAATCAGGGCGGCCCGGTCGCGCCGGGCCTCATTCATGCATCTCTCGACCGAAACCGGATCGGACGTATCCCAGATCGTCTCCTCGCCGGTTTCGGGGTCTTCCAGTTCGATCAGGCCGACGTCGGGCATCGTCGTTTCCCGGGGGTCCTCGACGAGGACGAGGATCAGGTCGTGACGTGCGGCGGTGATCCGGAGTTCGCGCTCCATCGCGGGAAGACTGATGCCGTCGGTGACGAGGAACACGATCGAGCGGCGGCGCAGGGAGTGATTCAGAAAGGCCAGCGCCGGCCTGGCGTCGGACGCCTTTTCCTCGGGCAGCGTATACATCAGGTCGCGGATCAGCCTCAGGACGTGCGTCCGCCCCTTCGCCGGCGGCACGAACTTCTCGACGCGGCTGGTGAAAAGGCAGATGCCGACGCGGTCGTTATTGCGATCGGCCGCCATCGCCATCGCGGCGGCGAATTCGACGGCGGTCTCACGTTTCTCGCGCGAGCCGGTGCCGAACGACATCGAGGCCGAGAGATCGAGGGCGACCGCCATCTGCAGCTCGCGTTCCTCGATGTGCTCCCGGACGTGAAGTTCGCCCGTGCGGGCCGTGACCCGCCAGTCGATCGACCGGTATTCGTCACCGCGTGAGTATTCGCGAATGCCCGCGAACTCGATGCCCCGGCCTTTGAATACCGACCGATATCCGCCGGCGTAGACCGAATCGACGAGATGACGCGTCCGTATCTCGATATGGCGGATTTCGGCCAGCAACTCGCGGGGAAGCATTCAATCCCTCTCTTTCAGGGAACCGGCACGCCGTCCGACAGTCGCCGGACGATCTCCTCGGAATCGATCTCGTCGGCTTCCGCCTCGTAGGTCGGGATGATGCGGTGACGAAGAATATCGGGCAGAATGGCCTTCACGTCGTCGGGTTTCACGTACGGCCTGCCGGCGATCAGCGCGATCGCCCGTGCGGCCCTCGCGAGATAGATCGAGGCGCGCGGCGAGGCCCCGTAGCGGATATACCCCTTCAGTTCGAGACGGTATTCCTGCGGTCTGCGTGTCGCATCGACGAGGCGGAGGATGTATTCGACGATCTTCTCGTCGACGTAGACTTTTTTCGCCATCTCGCGCAGCCCGGCCACGCTCTTCGCGTCGAGCACCGGCTTGATGACGTCGAGCGTGTGCGCCTCTTCGGCGAGGCCCATGCGCTGGACGACAAGGCGTTCCTCCTCGAACCCGGGGTAGCCGACGTTCACCTTGAACAGAAAGCGGTCGACCTGCGCTTCGGACAGGGCGTAGGTTCCCTCGGTTTCGATCGGGTTCTGGGTCGCGAGCACCAGGAACGGTTCGGGCAGTTTGAACGTCTCATGTTCGATCGTCACCTGACGCTCCTCCATGCCTTCGAGAAGCGCGCTCTGGACCTTGGCCGGCGCGCGGTTGATCTCGTCGGCGAGGACGAACTGGGCGAAGATCGGCCCCTTGTGCGTGAAGAACGCCGTCTTCTGGGGGTCGTAGATGCGCGTTCCGATCAGGTCGGCCGGCAGCAGGTCAGGCGTGAACTGGATGCGCGAGAAGTCGACGGTGATCGTGCGGGCGAGCGCCTTGATGGCGAGGGTCTTGGCAAGGCCCGGCACGCCTTCGAGAAGGATGTGCCCGTTGGTGATGAGGGCGGCGATAAGCCTGTCGAGCAGGTGCTTCTGCCCGACGAGAACCTTGCCGACCTCGGATCGCACCTGGGCGACGATCTTGCCGGCCTCCTCGATGCCGGACTTCAGGGCGGGGTCGATTCCAGCGTTCATCGGTGGGTCTCCTGTCTGTGGATGAGGGAACGCACGATCGTGCGCGCGTCGTCATGGAGTGCGCTGAAGGGGCGCGAGGGGAGCATCCGCGCATAGGTCACGCCTTCCCACTCGTCGACGACCGGCTTCATGCGCGACGAGACGGCGGGCGGGAAATGCTCTTCGGCGGTCCGCCGGAGCTCGTCGGGCGTCTGCTCCGGCTTCATTCTCGGATTCGCCGCAACGAGGGCCTTGTGGAAAATATCAAAGTATACTCTATAGAATTCGAGCGTCGGTTCCTTGTATTCGATCTTGAGGCGCTCGACCTCCCGCTCGAAATCAACCTTCTCCGCGGAAGGAGTGGCGACGGAAACGATCTTCGCGTCCTCGACGGCCCCGGTCTCCGACGTATTTGGAGCACCCTCGTCGGTCGCAGGGGAAACGCGCGTTCGCGACGATGCCGCGCGGCCGCTCATGTACCAGGAAAGCAGAATCGGCAGACAGATCACGGCGGCCGTGATGAGAAGAAGCATCGAAAACGCCTTGAACAGGCTCATTCCGCCGCCGTTCGCGACGCGCGAGGCGTCGTCTTCCTCCGGTGCGGCCGGCTGCGTGCTTCCCTGCCCCGCCGCGCTCTCGTCTTCAGGGGGAAGCACCTTCACCTTGATCGCCTTCGAACTCACGCTTCGGCCGTCGGGCAATTTGAACCCCATGGCGGGGATCGTGAACTCGCCTGGGCCGCGCGGCACAAGTTCCAGCGACGTCTGTACCTGGACCTGGCCGACGCCGTTGATGAAACTCATGTTCTGAGCCGTTCGTCTGCCGGCAATGTCGAAGTCGGGTATCGAATCGACGTTGGGTGTGATGATCTGACGGCCACCTCCACCGCCGAGCGCCTGCGACAGGGTGAGCGTCAGTGTCAGGGACTCGCCGAACCTGACGGTCGTCCGGTCGACCTCCGCGTCGAGAGAGGCGTCCAGTGCGACGCCCGGGACGACTGCGAGAAGAGACACCAGCATCACGAGCAAGGCAACGTGCCGCAGGTGCGAATCCCGCAGTCGCATTCCGGCCTCATGGATCAGGTGACAGGTCTTCGGCATCGTGGAACCCACCTCGCATATCGTTTTTCGACCTCTTAGACCTGCGTATCATACCCAAAGTTCCAGGAAAATTCGGATATTTTTTCGGCGAGCGCGGTGAATACGATCGTCACCAATCACCCCGGCCTGTGATACAATTCGAGCCATGACACAGGGAACAACGCTCACGCATGTTTTCGGCGCGGCTGTGGCCGTCTGCCGCGTCTGCCGCAACTCCTGCGGATACTGCGCTTTCCGGAACGTCGAATGCGGCCTGGTTTCTCTCGAACAGCTCTCCGCCGAATTCGCCGGGTTCGCCAAGGGAGGCGCCGTGCAGGTTTCTCTCATGTCCGGCGAATCGCCGCATGAGTATCCCTCGATCCAGTTCGCCCTCAAGCGGGAATCCTGCATTTCGTACGCCGAGTATCTCCGGAAAGCGTGCTCGCTTGCCGTGGAGGCGGGACTTCTTCCGGTCGTCGAAGCCGGCGCCCTCGCCCCGTTCGACATCCAGACGGTTTCCGAAGCGGCCGCCTCGATCCGGTTTTCCCTCACCGCCGCGGGCCTGCACGGGAAAGGCGAAGCGCATGCCGAGGCCCGAAGCCGCGGCCCGGATCACGCGAAAGGGCTGATCGAGCAGGCGCACCGGTGGCAGCTTCCCTACCATCTCGATTTTCTGATCGGCATCGGCGAAACCGAAGCCGATCGTCACGAGTTCATCAAGACCATCGGCGCCTTCTGCGGAGCGGATCCGTGGCTGCAAGACGTCCGCCTGGTCCCGTTCCAGCCCGTCCCGGGAACCCCGATGAGCAGCAGGCCGCCTCTCGGGTTCGACCAGACCGCCGCGGCCATGTGCGTTCTTCGCGAGGCGTTTCCCGTTCATTGTCGCGCGATCGCGCCCCACCTCTTCTCGCGGTTTGCCGAGCTCGCCGGGCACGGGCTGAACGATCTCGGACCGCTTCCCTTCCTGAACGGCGATCCGGTCATGCCGGGCTTTCCCGTTCCCGCGTTTGAGACGCTGAAAAACAGGCTGGCCGAGCATAACATTCTGCTCAGCGAGCGGCTCCCCCTGACGACGCCCGCGGCCGAGAACAGGGGTTCCATGTCAGCGGTTCTGGCCACCGTGCGAAACAGGATCGTGAACCGCAACCAGGCGAAAATCAAGCTGATCGACGACAAGCACTGCTTCGTCTGCGGCCCCAGGAACCCTCAAGGGCTCCAGATCACCCTTCAGAAGAACGACCCCGGCACCTGCTCCACGGTCTGGACGTCGGGCCCGGCGCACCAGGGCTACGCCGGGATCGTTCACGGGGGCATTCTCACGACGCTGCTCGACGAAATGATGGGTCACGCGATCATCTCCACCGGCGTACTCGCCGTAACGGCGGAAATGCGTATCAAGTTTCTGCGCCCCGCACCGATCGGCTTCCCGCTGACCGTCGTCGGAAACCGTACGGACGGTCGCGGTCGAGTGCATCTTGCGAAAGGCGTCGTGATGATGGCGGACGGCACGGTTCTGGCCGAGGCCGAAGGACGGTTCGTTGAGTGCTGAAGCAATCTTTCGACCTTTTCTCCGTTTCATGGTAAAAATATCAATCGCAATCCCTGCAAGGAGCGTATCGACATGAAAGCGCACAAGGAAAAACTCAGAGTCATTCTGTACACCTCCCATCACATGGTTCGCGGTGAGGTGCATCTGTATGAGAACAGTCGCCTGTCAGACATTCTCAATGCCGACACGGCGACCAAGGACTTTCTCCCCATCACCAATGCGAAGCTAACCGATCTTCGCACCGGCAGCGTCGTCGAAGTGGCGTTTCTCTCGGTCAACCGGCGCCAGGTTGAGATGGTGCTCGAGGATGACGAGGCGATCGCGGTTTTCAAGGCCCGCGACATGATCTCCAAGCGCCGGTACGCCGATGCCCTCCAATTTGCCCAGCGCGCGGTCAAGGCGGTTCCGCGCGATGCCGAGGCCCAGTATCTGCTCGGCCTCTGTCTCGCGAAAACCGGCGATCCGCGAAGCGCGAAGGCGGCGTTCGAAGCCTGCCTCAAGCTCGATCCGAATCCCGAACTTTCCCAGAACGCCCGGGAAATGCTGAATTCGCTGTGAGCTGACGCCATGCATCGCCACGAGCCCCGGGAGCTTCGTCGTTCCTCCCCGAATCACCCGTTTTCATTCCGCGGATATGCGCTGATCCTGCTTTTGGCAGGATTCCTGACGGCGCCGTTTTCCGCATCCGCCGCTCCTGTCAGGCTCGTCATTCTCCACACCGGCGACATCCACGGCCACATGTCGCCTCAGCCTGACCCGACGACGGCGAGCGAACCCAAGCCTCTCGTCGGCGGGTACGCGGCGCTCGCGACCGTCGTCGACCAGGAACGCCTTGCCGCGCTGAAATCCGGTGGTATAGCATTATATATGGATGGCGGCGATTCGTTCCAGGGCACCCCCGTCGTCGACGAGACCAAGGGAATGTGCATGATCGCCGCGAAGAACCTCCTCAGAACCTTCGCCGTCACGATCGGAAACCACGATTTCGATTACGGGGTCGCGGGGCTCGCTTCAGCGGCGGCGGCGGCTCGATACCCCATGCTCGCCTGCAACGTGTTCGACACGAAAACCGGTCGGCTTCTTCCCTTCCTGAAGCCCTACGTCAGGCTTTCCCTCAAGGGAATCGACGTCGCTTTCATCGGCCTTCTCTCCCCGGACACCGCGCGCATTTCCCTCGCGGAAAACGTCGAAGGGGTCGATTTTCGCGATCCGGTACCGATTCTCTCCGAACTCATTCCGCGACTTCGAAGGCAGGGGGTCGATTTCGTCGTTCTTCTCTCGCATGTAGGACTGGAAGACGACAAGAAGCTCGCAGACGCCGTTCCGGGCATCGACCTCATTCTCGGAAGTCACAGTCACACCCCGATGACCGAGCCCTTCTTCAGTGAGCAACGGCTTGTCCCGATCATCCACAACGCCTTCGACAACCGCGTCGTCGGGAAAGTCACGCTTGACCTGGAGCCGTGGCGAACGGTCATCCAGTATGAGCCGATTTCGATGTATATCGCATCCTATCCTGAAAATTCGGCGATGAAGCGTCTCGTCGCCGGGTATCAGGATGAAATCGATGCAAAGATGAGCGCCTTCGTGGGCACGTCTTCCGTCGACCTGATACGCGGAATCATCGGCGGGGACTCTCCCGAAGGGTCTTTTATATCAGACGCTATACGTCAGATCGCCGGCGCCGATTTCGCCTTCACCAATATCGGCGGAGTGCGCTACCCGGTCTGGAAGGGCCCCGTGACGAAGAATGATCTGTTCCTGCTGCAACCGTTCCTGAACTATGTCGATGTCATCACCATGACCGGCGAGCAGATCGTCGAGTTGATGGAAAAATCACTCTCTGCGGGATTTTCACCGGTTACCGATGCGGACAACCAGTTCGCAATGGAGAATTTCAAACTGCGCGCGAGCGGCATGATACGGGAATTTCAGGGGGAATACGGGTATCTGATTCCTTCGAATCTCAAAGTCACTTTCGATCCACATCGCCCCCCGATGAAACGCATCGTCGAGATCACCGACGACAGCGGCGGAAAGCTCGACCCGAAGCGCCGTTACAAGGTCGCGTTGAACTCGTATATGAGCACGGGCGGCGATGGATACACGTATCTGAAGTCGATGAAACGCACCACCACGGGCATTCTTGTCCGGGACGCCATCGAGCGGTATATCGAATCCTCTGGTGGAATCAGCGTCCTCCCGCCCGTGCGCATGAACAACACGGCGCTCACCGTCGAGCCGATTCAATAATCCAATGGCAAAAGCCTGGTTCAAGGACCGCCTGAACGATCCGTGGCTCCGAAAGGCCCGCCAGGAGCAGTTCCGCTCGCGCGCGGCCTACAAGCTCGAGGAAATCCACCGCAAATACAAACTGCTGAAGCCCGGCATGAAGATTCTCGATCTCGGAGCTGCGCCCGGCAGCTGGACGCAGATGGCCCTTCACTGTCTGAACGGGAAAGGGCTCGTCGTCGCCATCGACCTCCTCCCGATCGACCCGATCGAGGGCGCCATCATTCTCCAGGGCGATATACGTGCCGAAGAGTCGCAAAAGAAGATCGCCGATGCCGCCAAAGGCAAGTTCGACGTCATTCTGAGCGATATGGCGCCAGACACGACCGGCATCCACCATGCCGACACATCGAACTCCGCCGCCCTGGTGACGCTTGCTCTCGATCTCTGCGCCAAGTGGCTCAAGCCCGGCGGCAGCTTCGTGGCCAAGGTATTCGAAGGCTCCGAATACAAGGATCTTCATTCCGAGGCAAAAAAAAAGTTCGAGTTCCTCAAATCCGTCAACCCCGAAGCCTCCCTCACGAGAAGCCGCGAAGTCTACCTCGTCGGAACCGGCTTCAAAGGCAATGCTCCGACGTAATCGGACATCTGGCATGCCGATCGTCGTGAGATCGGCGGGGTCTGCCGCAGAAACGCCGGTCGGAATAATCTTGGCCGGCAGATTTGAGTTTTCCCGCTGACAGCGGTCATACCATTTCCGATCCGTTTTCGACGATTCATCACGAACTGTTGTCCGGCATGATGCAGGCTGTCATTGGCGGCATATCTCCCGTTCCATTTTGGTTCGCAGGGGAATATAATCTTGTATGATCGATACCCGGCAAGCACTTTTGCGCAGGAAACGAGTCTTGAAGAATAGAATTCTAATATATATAGTTTTATTATTTATATTTCCTGGTATGGCGGCATCGCAGAACGCTTGGCCCGTCCGCGGCCCCGTACGGATTGGGGCCCAGTTTCATGATTTTCAGAACTACGGGAAGGTGCCGTATCTGCATGGGGGCCTCGACGTGCGCGCCCCCGCGGGGACGGTCGTCTACACGCCGGTGTCCGGGAGGGTGACGATTTCGAGTTACCGGATCGAGGCGTCACGCGTCCCTCTCAGATTCGCCTACATACGAAGCCCGTTCACCCCGTCGAGCGATCTCTCGTCAAAATATATCGAAGTGAGTATTGTCACAAAAGACGGGACGAACTGGTGTTTCCGGCACCTCGATCCGGGGTCGATTCCCTACCATCTTCTCTCGAAAGCCCAGAGCGGGGCGGACGTCGTCGCCGGCGATTCGATCGGCAATGTCGTCCCTTGGACGGAACCGGTTCTGCCGGTGACGGAAAAATACGACCATATCCACCTGGAAGTGATCGCTTCGGACGGCTCGTATCTCAATCCGGTTCCTCTGCTGGAGCCCGTGCCGGACACCCAGGCTCCGACGATCCACGGCATCTGGGCGGTTCCGAACGAGGAAACCGTAGCCTTCGCCGGCGCCAACGGCAACCTCGAGGTATTCGGCGATATCGATTTCGTCCTGGCCGTCACTGATTCTCTGCCGGGCGGCGGATATCTCTATTCCCCCTATCGTGTGCGGGCGTCGATCCGCAGGCTCGAGGCCCCGGCAGGCATCGTCATCCCTTTTTCCGACGTGTTCAAGTTCGACAGGCTCCCGATCCGGGGCGACAGAACTCAACTTGGCACCGTCATCTACAAGGAGCGTCTGAAAACGCCAATGGGCGTATTAGAATCGAACGGAGCCGGAGGTCCCCGATTCTTCCTCATGAACCTGACGAACGGCAATCCAGCGCTCGGTTACAAACCGGAATACGCGCTTCGCACCTCGGATCTCGCCGACGGCCGCTACGCCCTCGATGTCGAAGCCTCTGACATCGCCGGCAACACCGCATCCGCCACCCTCGGATTCACCGTCAGGAACAGACGCTGAGACGTTCTCCAGCCCGGTTCTCAGATCGCGATCTCGATCGTGAACACCGTGCCGCCGAGGGACAGCTTGTCGCCTGACCGGACTCCGGATACGGCTTTTACGGGAATGCCGTTGATTTCCGTAACGTTCGACGTCGTCTGCGGCACCGCGGCGAACCCGTCCCCATCACGCCTGATAAGGAGATGCCGGCGGCTCACCTCCGCCGCGGTCATCGAAATATTGCACTCTTTCGCACGGCCGATCAGCACCTCCACGCCGCGCCCCTCGAATATCCTTCCGTTCTCATCCGTGAGTTTCACGATGATGGAGGCCGACGCAGGCACCGCTTCGCTCTGCCGCAAAAATCCGCTTCTGGAAATCGTCTTGTCCGAGGAGCCGGCCTTCTCGAGCGGTTGCGGCGCGCCCGGCATGCCAACCGTCGCATCGACAGCCTGGATGTTCCCCGAGACGCCGCTCCGGGCAACCGTCTTTTTCGATGTGTCGAAGGCTTCGGCCGGCTCTTCTTGCCTCACATCGACAACAGGCATCTCGGCGGTTTCGCCGGGTTCTTCCGCCGCCGGCTTCGGTGGTTCATCAGCCCGCTGAACGACCTCAGAAGAACCGGGAGGAGTTTTGGGTCCCCCCGCCGGTATCGCAACCGGTTCCTTCGGAACGTCGTTCGGTTCGGGTTTCGGCACGGAAACCGGCATTTCGAGCGTTCGCTCGGCTCGAGGCCCCTGATTCTGCCGATCGGCGGGCCCGGGAGAAGCCGTCACAACGGGCATCGCCTGCGTCGAATCGGCGGCAGGGGGCACGTCCTGAGGAGGCGTCGCCGATAGATCGGAAAAAAACTGCTCGCGAGCCTTCTGGAGTTCCTCGAAATTCAGAAACAGTGATCGCGTCGACATGAGACCAGGATTCTTCTTCTGGTAACGCCAGACGGCCCATGCGACGATCAGCAGAAGAATGCCGCCGACCAGGACGTGCAGGTGATACTGCTTCTCTTCCGCTTTCGCGACGAACGCAACATGGAGTGTTGCTCCTCCCGTCGCGGCCTGTGCCAGTTTGAAATCCGCAACCGACGCATTCGGGAACGGGAGAAATTTGACCCGATATTTCCCTCCCTTCCCGTTATCCGATGCGATTTCAAGCATCGAGTCGCCCGACAGCTGAACTTCCGGCGTCGGGGCAACGAGCCCCATGAACTGCACCGCCGCGGGATCGAACGTCAACCGCCAGGCGGGGCCGCTTCCGGGGGGGACAGCGACATCGACGACGAAGAGCGCGCCGGGATCCGACTCGTCGGGCCCGGACAAGGTCTGCGCCACGACGCACGGACTCGCCGCCGCAAAACAAATTATAACTAACAGTATATTCAACACTCGCCTTGTCATCGAAGCGTACATCTCCCGGTTCGTCGTTTTTGCGTCAGAGATTCAGCGGGCCGCCTGCTACATTCCAGGCTGCCATCCCGGGAACCATTCGATCAGTTCCTGAACGCTCGCCTTGTGGCTGCGCCTGCCGCCGAATATACTCTTGATGAAGTTCCGCTTTCCGCGTTTTTTTGCCTTGGATTCCAGGGCTTTCGCCATAAGTTCCGGCCGATCCCAGGTGCCGCTGACCGTCAGGTCGAGATACGGCAGACCGGTTGCTTTGTCCTGGAGCACGCGGGTCATGGAGCCCATTTTCCGACCGAGTTTCGTGCGACGGAGGGGCTGCGGGTTGAAGACGATCTTGCCGGCGAGTTGGAGCTTATACGGATCGAAGGCGCTGTCGCTGATCTCGAGGCGCATCTCGGGTCCGGCGAAGAGCGCATCGGCAACACGCACCCGGCCTCGCTCCATCGTGTCGCCCTCACTGCTGACGTAAAGATTCAGCCTGCTCTCGGTGAACTCGGGCTTTTCGAGAAATTCCAGGCCAATATGCGAGACCATTTCGGGATCGAGCGGCATCTGTTCGATGACGAGGCCCTTCAGGCGCAACTGAAACACTGCGTCGCGAGCACCGCCGGCCGTCTGCTCGGCCGTGAACTCGCCGCCCAGAATCCCCTTCAGGCCGAAGCCGCTTCCGCCCGCGATCCCGCCGCCGAGCGTTCCAAAATCGACGCCATCGATGCTTCCGGCGAGCTTGAAATTCGCCGTTTTCCCGGGCATCAGCCTGCCGGAGGCGGACGACAGGCGCACACGCCCCTTCATCACGCCAAGATCGCACTTCGAAGCGACCGCGATTCCCGTGCCGAGATCGTAGTTCAGCGCCACGGCACCGGGGCCGATCGGAACGGTCCAGGATCGCCCCTCGCTCGTGTAGCGGATGTCCACGGATTCTGTCTTCACGTCGACGTCGAATTTCGGCGCATCGAGCGTGCCTCCGAGATTGACCGTGCCGCTGAACGCTCCCTCTTTCGGGAAGGACACCGTCGACAGCTTCAGGCCGGACAGCATGGCCAGCAGGTCGGACGGATATGCCCTCTCGACGACGCCCTCCATCGTCAGTTTCGCGCTCTTCTGGGGATCGACCACCTGGCCTTTCGAAATCGAGATGAGGGAACGGCCGAACGCGGCCTTCACGTTGCGCCACTCGACGACCGGCTCCGGACGTCCCTTCCTTCGCGTCAGGAGAATCGTCGCATCGAGCGCGCTGACCGGCTCGGGAATGCCGGTCCATCTGAAACCGCCTCCCTCGATCCTGACCTCGCCCTCGCCGCCGTACCGATTTCGCCCTCCGCTCAGGTTCAGCTTCCCGCCGATTTTTCCGGTCACGTTCGTCAGTTTTCCGGCGACGCCGGCCGGAAGGAAGCCGCCGTTCAGGATATCCATGAGCCGCGCGGCATCACCTTCTGTCAGAGAGGCCGTCAAATCGTCGATCATCGGCACGAGCCGCTTTCCATCGCGTTCCAGAGACGCCCTTCCGGACAATTCGAGCGCTCCGCCGACGGCCCGGGCCTTCCCGTTCGTGATCGCGCCGGCGAATCTTCCGGGCGCCGTCTGAGCGAACTCCAGATGAGCGGAAATGCCGCTCACGTCTACGGGCAAAATCTTGCCGGCCCCGATCTGCAGCGGGATCCGAAGATCGAGACCGTCGACGTCGGCGGCGGCTTTCGCCGTAAGCGCCTCGAACGTTCCCGACGCGACAAAATCGACGGTAACCGGGCCATCGACGGCAAACGGCAGGTTGAACTTTCCGATCCGGGCGACTTCGCCCATCAGCGTCTGCAGGCGCCTGCTCCCCCCCTTCATTCTGAGATTCCTGATGCGTCGCGAGGAAGGTTCTATCGCCGCCTCGAGGTCGAGGATCGTATCGAACACTCTGGTGTTCCCGTTCAATTTCAGCGTCTGGGCCCTGGCTCCCCTGGGTCGTCCCCAGGTCAGACGGCTGTGCAGGCCGTCCAGAACGAAATCGACGCCTCCGGTCGAGATTTTCGCATTTTTTGTGGAAACGTCGCCTCGATATTCCCCGTCCTCGCCCATGTTCAGCGCCAGGTCGAACGGCATGGCTGCTGAAACGCCGCCGGCTTTCACGTCCAGCCGCGGACAGGAGATCGACCCGGCAAGGGACGGGCGATTGAGCCGGCCATTGCCCTTGAGGTTCAGGGTGAACGCGCCCCCGATCACGATCCCGAGCTTTTTCACCGCCGCATCGACGTCGGGGTGTTCGCGCAAGGCAGTCAGGAGCGGGCCGAAGTCGTCGCCTCTCCATACGATCGCCAGATCGTCGATCTTCGGTTCGGCGAGATTCATCACGGCTCGCGCAGTCCCGGGGAAGCCGAACAGTTTCAGCGTCGCATCGGCCGCGAGTCGCGAGGGCCTGCCCCGCGATCGGTCGAGGGGTTCATCGGTCTCGAGCCTGAGTTCGACGTCGTCGAGCCACCAGGATTTCTTCGCGCGCCGAAGGCGGAACTTCTTTATATGCATAGATATATTCTGGGTGCCCGTCGCCGACGTGAGATGGGCCTCGAGGACCTTGTCGCCCTCGACGTCGAGGGAATCGAACCGTGGAGTTCCCTTCAGGCCGAGACTGTTCCAGAATTTACCGCCAGAGATGACGAACGGCTTCCCTCCGTCGAGCCGTGAAACGACGGCGATTGTATACGAATCGATTTTTTTCCCCCCCGCCTGAACGGCGATGCGCCCGGACGACTCGGTAACGAGCGAGTCAATGCTCGCGGAAACGCTGGCAAGGTCGATCGTCCCTCTCGAGAGCATCAGGACACCACCAAGGCGGAGCCTGTCTTCGGGATGTTCCCGGCTGACGAGGCAGGCACCGCTGAGATCGACGACAGCGCGCCCCTGGTCGATACGCTCGGGGGCGGGCAGTTCGGCCTCGATCCGAAGAGGGCCCACCAGATCGACGCGGGAAAAGTATTCCGACAGTTTTCCGGCAGCGGTCCGGGGAAGCAGCTTGAGAGGGACGATATCCCACAGGCTTCCGCCCTCTCTGATGCCAGCATCGAGCCTCACATCGCCGTAGGCGATCATGCCGCGCTCGCGAAGCCGCTCGAGGCGAATGCCAGCATGGCCAGCGTTCCGACTGACACGCGCCTGGAGGGTGGTCCGCATCTCGCTCTCGGATTTCCATCGTCCCTCGATCGTCATCCGCTCTCCGCCGAGATCCGAAGCAAAGCTGGCGACGGCGTTTCCGGGGGGGGTAAAGTCGATGCCGCCGACGTGCGATGTCGGCATGCTCGCGATGAAGCCGTCGCAGCGCGTGATGAGCGCCTGACGGTTTTGAAGACGCGCATTGACGTTCAACCGCTCGAGGGGAACAATCCCTGGAAGCAGGAGATCGAAGCTCGCGACGCCGATTTCAATGCAGGACTCGACGAGCGGCGCGCCTTCCGTCGACGACGCCATCATCGTCACCGCGCCGCCGATCTTCGCCCCTTCCGGCAGGAGGGCTTGAAGCGGGGACAGGTCACCGAAATCGAGGACGCCGGAAAGACCCCGCACGCGCTCAATGAAAGTTTCCCCAGCCTTCGCGACGATGAATCGCACATTCATCCGCTCTTTCTTTCTCCGATCGAACAAACTTACGAAGCGCCCCCGCTCTCCGATGTTTCTGATCAGGAGATCGACTCCCTGCTTCAGGACATCCATGGATGCGGTGACATCGCCGGAGGCGCGCGTGCGGCTGACCTGCATCGTCAGCCAGGCGGGGTCATCGGCGGTCGACAGCCGAAGCACGTGGGAAATGAAGTCGGGATGGGGATATTTTCGCAGCAGGAGATTCACGCCCGCGATCTGGAGATTCCCGGGCGGTATCCGCAGAAGCTTCACCAGCGTCTGGTCCGGGAACAGGTCGCGCGGCTTGGGGATCAGGAGGCTGACGTTTTTCAGCTCGATATGTTGAAGATACCTGTCGGCAATCTGCTCCGTGAGATCCTCTTCACTCGCCGTTTCTGATCCGGTTGCCGTACCGGGCTCCGGCGGAAGGGCGGCCGCAGTCGCCACGACCGGCGGTTCTTTCTGGGGGCGGGGAGCTGAAAAGTCCCAGTTGGCCCTCCCCTCGCCGTCACGGGCAAGGACGATGGACGGATCTGTCACGATGAGCCTCTCGAGAACGATGCGCCCGAGGAAGACATCCCAAAGCGAGTACCGGAGAGTGATCCGCGGGATCGTGAGGAGCAGGCCCCCGGCTTTGACATGAGGATTCTGAACGACGAGATCCTGGATCTCGATGCCAGAAATGAGGTCGCCGGAAATTCTCCTGACGGTGAACGGCGCCTTGTCCCGGGCGAGCTCCATCAGGCCCTGTTTGACATGCCCCTCGATCACGTTGCTGTTGAGGCGGAAGAAGTTGAAGATGAAAATGCCGGCCAGCGTCGCCAGCACGAAAGCGCAGAACATCAGGAGCCGTCGCAGGATAACGCGGCGACGTCTGACCTGAATATGCCCGGCCAACCGCTCGGCGCGCCGGCGTTCGAGCTCTTGCGCGATGTCGTCAAGTTGCGTTCGTTTCGGGTCTTCCATGGAGGGAATCCGTGGTTCGTCCTCTCGGGGCTGCAATCATCTGCCGACCACAAGCCCGCTTCTCCACGTTAGCACAAACGCCCCGTTTTTTCCCCGTCTTCTCTCCGGGCTTGACTCGGCCCTCTTCTGTCGGTACATTACCTACGCATGATCAAGCCCGACCAGATAATCGGAAGACACTACAGAATCATCGCTCAACTGGGCGTCGGCGGCATGGGGCAGGTGTACAAGGCCCTAGACGTCAATCTCGGTCGGGAAGTCGCCATCAAGTTTCTTCTCGAGGCTGACTCGAACGAGGAGATTCGCCAGCGGTTCATCAACGAAGGCCGCGTTCTCGCTACGATCAACCACCGCGCCGTCATCTCGGTATACGCCTCGGATATTGACGAAGGCCTGAACGTACCCTTCCTGGTCATGGAGTTCGTCGACGGAAAGCCGATCGACCGGTTTCGCGACCAGTATCTCGAGAACCAGACGCTCCTGTTCGAACATTTCGTCGAGCTTCTCGACGGCATATCCGCCTGCCATCAGAAGGGTATTATACATAGAGATATAAAACCAGCAAATATCCTTGCGAACCGCGAAGGTCAGCTGAAGATCCTCGACTTCGGCATCGCCAAGACGGCGAAAAAGCAGACCAAGACGGGGGTCGCACTCGGCACGCCGCACTACATGGCACCCGAACAGTGTCTCGGAAAGGCCGACGTCACCCACAAGGTCGATATCTACGCCATCGGCGTCATGCTCTGGGAATTCCTCACCGGCAAGCTTCCTTTCGACGCGGGTGATTCAGCCGCTGACCCGGCCCTCGCCATCGCGCTGATGCACCTGAACGAGCCTCCGCCCCTAGAAGTCTTCACGTCGAATCCCGCCATCAGCAGGTTCGCCGATCTTCTGGGCCGCATGCTTGCAAAAAAGCCGGATGACCGGCCCGAAGTGAGCGAGGTCATGGAGACGCTCCGCAAGGAGCTCGTCTGCACGATTCCGTCCGCTGCAACCGGGCCGATCCCCGCCGTCTCTTCCGCCGTCTCCGGCCGGAGAGGCGCGATCAGGCTCATCGGTGATATTTACCAGATCCAGCGCGAACTGGGAAGCGGGGGCATGGGAACGGTTTATCTCGCCCTCGACACGTCCCTGAACCGCCAGGTCGCAATCAAGCTCATGAACGAGTCGAACGCCCGGGACACCGCCCTGGTCGAACGGTTCATTCGCGAAGGTCAGTTGCTCGCCACGGTCGGCCATCCGAATATCATGAACATCTACGCGTCGGCGATCGACCCCGAATCGGGCCGGCCGTTCCTCGTGATGGAGTATATCGACGGCGTTTCTCTTGCATCGCTGAAGCGCAACCTTCTCAAGGACCGCCGGAACGTTCCCGCCCTCATGCTCCAGTTGTTCGAGGGAATCGCGGCCTGCCACGCCCACGGCATCATCCACCGCGATCTGAAGCCGTCGAACATCATGGTTACGCGATCCGGCATACTGAAAGTGCTCGATTTCGGCATCGCCAAGACCTCGTCGAATATCACGCAAATGGGCATCACGATGGGAACGCCCGAATACATGTCTCCCGAGCAATGCATGGGCGTCAGGGACCTCACGCCTGCATCCGACGTCTACACGATGGGCGTCATTTTCTGGGAACTCATCTACGGCGACACGCCCTTCAAACCCGACACCGCCGAGAACCCCGAGTTGTCGATCGCGATGAAGCACGTTCATGCGACTCTGCCGGCCGGCGTGCTGATTCCCGACGAGTCGTTTGCCCCCCTTCTCCCCCTCGTCAGGAAGATGCTCGACAAATCCCCCGCCGCACGGCCACGGCTCGACGAACTCATCCAGGCGCTCGATGCTTATGTCGAGGCGCATCTCAGCACGGGCCAGGCCCTGCCGGCGACGCGACGGAAATCCCGCAGCATGCGCGCAAGCGGCCTGCAGGAGCTCCTTTCGGGTGAGGCGGAGGCGTCGGCCGGCCCCTTCCTGAAACGCCGGTCCACCTGGCTTGGCGCCGGCGCGATCGCCGTCGCAGCCGCCCTCACCTACGCATTTTTCCTCGGCAAGCCCGACAACACAAAACTGCTGACCCTGCTCAAAGCCCAGCTCGAACAGCAACTCACCGCGGGCCAACTCCAGGAGGCAGTTCGAACTCTCGCCGATCTCGAGTCCGAACCCGGGGGCTCCGAAGCCGCCGCCCCCTTCCGGGGAAGATTGGCCGAACTGCTCTCCGCGAAAGCCCGGTCAAGCGCCTCGGCTGGCGATGCTTCACCCGCTCTGAGCCTCTACGATCTCGCTCGGCAGATCGACCCCGGAAATGCGACCGCGACCAGCGGTTTCGAAAGCGTCAAGGCGTCGATCGACGCATTGATCGCGGCCGAAGCGAACCGCGCGCGGCTCCTGAATCGGTCGCGGGAACTGTTGCCTCTCATCCTCCCGGGATCGGGAACGGAGGAACTGGCGGGAATCATCGGCGGGCTTCGTCAGGTGGGGCTGGCAACCGAAGCGGCATCGATCGAGTCCGTTTGGATCGACACGTTCCTCGCCTCGGGCGATGCCGCCCTGGCAAGCGATCCGACCAGGGCCCTGGAGTATTTCGACGAGATACGGAAGCGGTTCTCCGAAACGAAAGGCATCGACGACCGGATCGCCGCGGCCCGCAGGCGGCAGGAGGAGGAACAGGCGCGTCTTCGCAAGTCCCGTGAAACGGCCGATCTGATCGCCCAACTCGACGATGCGTCCAGGTCATTCACCCCCGAATCAGATCCCGCGGCCTTCATTGCGCTCTGCGACACGCTCGCGCAGATGGGCGAACGCGCAACCGCCGACACATACCGCCGCACGGCCGCGGCCCGGTTGTTCGAAACCGCGGAAACCCTCCTCGCCTCCGGGAAGAAAACCGAGGCCGTCCAGGCGATGAAACGCGCTTCGGACATTTTTTCCGGCCTTCCCGGCCTCGGCGACCGCCTCAAGCAGACGGAGGATCTCATTGCGGCCGAGCGCGCAGCAGCCGAGCGGGCCGCGGCTCTCGGAAAACGTCTCTCCGATATATCGACAGAGATACAATCGCTCCGGCCTCCGGCTCCGGTCGATGAACTTCTGTCGAAGATCGGCGAAGTCGAAACGGCGTTCGCCGCAGCTTCCGCAGCCGCCGATCTCAGACGCGCAATTTTCGACAGGTATCTTTCCGCCGCTCGAAGCGTCCGGGACACCGACCCCGGTACAGCGATGGCCGTTCTTGCGGAATGCGGGAAAATCGGGCTGAGCGCCGATCTCGTCGCCTCCGAAACGAGGTTCGCCAAACAGCTCATCGCCGCCCGCGACGCCGCGGATGCGGAACGCAAGCGCGCCGCCGAACTCGAAAGACAGGTCGGCATCCTGGCTGCCGAGATCCGGTCGGTCGCCCCTCCTGCCCCCGTCGCCCCCCTGATGATGCGGATCGGTGATGTGGAAACGGCGTTTGCCGCTGCCTCCGCCGCCGCGGAGCTGCGACAGGCCCTCTTCGACCGGTATCTGACTGCGGCAAGAAGCCGGAAAGACACCGATCCCGAGTCCGCCCTGGCGATCCTGGCGGAGTGCAGGAACATCGGTATCCAGCCCGATACCGTCGCGTCCGAAGCGTCGGCGCTTTCGCAGACGGTCGCGACACGCGCGGCCCAGGCGGCGAAGCAGAAGCGCGTCTCGGATTTGTCAGCCGAACTTTCGAAGCTCGTGCAGGCCCCTTTCGCAAAGGGAGGAACGGCAATCCGAGCCCTTCTCGATGAACTGTCGGCACTTGGGGAAACCGAAAAAGCCGCAACGTTCCGTTCTGAAGCCCTCGAAACCGTCAGAACGCAGGCCGGCAAGGTCCGGACCGACGAGGACGCCCAGGAGATCCGGCGCGCCATGAAAGGGCTGATCGAGACCGGCAGTCCCGAAGAACTGGCTATATCTTCCGCTATAGAGACTTCCTTGAAGGCATGGCGGGACAAGCGGACGAAGGAAATCGAGACGGCCCTCGGGAAGGCGAAACCGGCCGAGAACACGAAACAGGTGGTCGAACTTCTTCGGGAACTGGCAGCGTTCGACGACCCTGAGCGTGTGAAATCCGCGGCCCAGGCTCTCAAGAAAAAATATCTCGAAGCGGCTTCCCGCCTGAAACAGCCTGCCCAGGCAAAAAAACTCCTCTCCGCAGCCGCCGACATCCCCCAGCTCAAGGGCGACCCCGATCTCCGGTCGGCCATCACGGCCGCCGACGAAGCCATCGCCGAAGAGGCCAGGCTCGCGCATGCCGCCGAACTCGCCAGCCAGGCGGCCAAACCGCCCGTCGTCGTCAAACCGCCGCCGGTCGAGATCGCTCCCCCCGTTGCGACGGTCGCGATACAACCTCCCGTTCAACCCCCACCGGTCGTCACTCCGCCGCCGGCGCCTGCCGAGCCGGTCGTCGGCCCCGGCGGATTCAAGACACTCGCGGAAGCCGTTGCAGCCGCAGAACCCGGTCAGAAGATCCGCGTCAAGCCTGGCACATACAAAGGATCCTGCATCGTCGACAAGAACGTCACGATCCTGGGCGAAGGCAATCGCGCGTCCGTCGTTCTCGAGTCCGGCTCAGGCCCGGTTCTCACGTTGTCCGGCAACGCCACCGTCTCCGGCCTCACGATCGGGTTTACCGGCTCTTCGCAGACGGATGCGGTCAAAATCACGGGCGGATCACCCACGGTGAAGAATTGCACCGTCACCAGCACTGCCGCCGCTGCAGCGCCCTCCTGGTCGGCGTGCATCGCCGTCGATGGCGGCTCGCCGACGATCGTCGGGAACGTGACGAACGGCAGCAGGGGGATGGGCATCCTCGCCCGCGGAGGCCGGCCGCACATCTCGGGCAACACCTGTTCCGGCTGCGCGATTTACGGCGCCTGGTTCACCGACGGGGCCGGCGGAACCTTCGAAAACAACACGGTCACGCGGTCGGGCAAATCCGGCGTCGGCATCAAGAGCGGAGCATCCCCCGCCGTCCGGAACAATATAATATCGAACAATACAGAAAACGGCATCTTCGTATATCAAGGCGGGGCCGGCACCATTCAGGGGAACACCCTTTCCGACAACGGCTGGTCAGGCGTCCAGGTCGGCATGGCGGGAAAAGCCGAGCTCATCGCCGACAACCGTATCAGCGGCAATCGCAGGCACGGCATCCATGTAACGGGCAATGGCAGCACGGCAGTGATCGGAAGCAACACCCTTTCAGGCAACGGGAAAGACGGCGAAAAAGCCGATGAAGGCGGGCAGATCTCCCGCCGGTAAGATACGTTCGAGGAGGATTTTCATGTCACCCACATCGTCGAGAGGTCGGTTCCTCACATGCGTCATCCTGGCATTCCTGCTGGGCTTCACCGTCCTATCTGTGTCACATGCCGCAGGAGATGCCGGAAAGAGCGCCACCCTTGCAACCGTGACGCGCATGCTCGGGTTCGAGCCCCATCCCTCGACCATCGACGTGCCCGGCCCGCTCATGCTCCAGGGCAAGCCGTTCACCGCCGCGATCGAACTGCTCGAAACGTGGGATGCCGATCGGGCCGTTCCTGTCATCCGAAAGCTCGGATTCAAGCTCAAGCTGTTCTCGAACGGCAGCGAGGCGGAGGTTGTCGAACTTCCGGCTCAGCCGATCGAGGCGAAGAGCCTCAAAAAAGGCACCGTATTCGCCTCCGGGACCGGCAAGGCCGTCGGCCTGAAGGTCACGACCCTCGAATCGACCGGAAAAGGCAAGAACATTTCCGCCATCACCCTCGATTTCGCCGTCACCTCGACCGGCGAGGAATCGCAACAGGCCTCCGCACCTTCCGCTTTGCCGGCAACGGATGCCGCAGCCGTCCCGATCGAGACACCGGTTCCCACGGGCGATGACGCGACCGTCGTCCGCATGGCCAGAACCTTCGTCGCCCGCGCCGATGCCATGCCCGCAGCCGCCGTCTCCGGAAAGGCGCTGCTGTATCGCAAAGCTCTTTCCACGCTTCCGACCGAGTTGGACTCGACGGATGTCGCCCTTCTGAGGGCCGAAATCAACGGGAAACTCGAAGCCCTTCGGCCCGCCGGGGCCCCGGCGACAGCCCCCTCTCTTTCTGCGGCAACAGAGACCGACGCGACGGTTTCGGCGCCGAGCCTGTCCTCTCCGATCACCCGGGAGCGGCATGAACCGTCCGCCGAGGCGAAGAGCCTGTTCGAGCAGGCGCAGAAAGCCTTCGACCGACAGGAGGAGCCGGCGGCCCGCGATTTTCTGCGACGGGCGACCGAGAAAGACCCCGCCTACTTCGAAGCCTGGCTGCTGCTCGGCAAAAACGCCGTCGGCAACTCGAAATACGCCCGCGCGAAGGAGGCCCTCGAAAAGGCGCTTTCCCTGCGGCCGGACGATGCTGAGGCTGGCGCCCTGCACTTCAAGGCCTGCTACTATCTCGGCGAAGGGGAAACGGGCATCGAAAAACTCTTCGGCATGGTCGGCCGAAAACCCGACCTCCTCGCCCCCCGCATGGCCCTCGCCGATGCCTATTACCAGATGGGCGATCTTCCCCTCTGCGAAGAGCAGTGCCTCGCCATTCTCGACCGTTTCCCCGGCAACGATCGAGCCCGCGATCTGCTCGCCAAAGCGCGCGCGCGAATGAAATAGGCTCCCATATCATCTGTTTCCGCATGTTTCAGGCGCGGAGGATTCATCCGCGCCTGAAACGGGAACGGCTTGACAGGGAATATCCGCGGGTGTATACACGTCTCATGCTGAGTCCCGGCAATAGCCGGGAGCGGGGGACCCAATTCATCCGGGGTGAATCTCCTGACCGACAGGAGTAGGCGACCTCCCAACGCCGAACCCGACAGCTAACCTCGCAAGCAGATGGAAGGAGCAGTGCGGTTCGCCCGGTCTTCCGCCGGGCGGCCCGCGAGTGTTTATGCTTGAGGTGCATCACCCCTCGCCGGCGACGGAAACCCGTCTCGACGAGTATTTCAGGGCCGCGCGAAGGACGATGAACGCCTTCGCCGTTCTCGGCCTCCTGTTTCTCGCCCTAGACCCAAGCTTCGGCCGAGCCACGTGGTATGCCGCTCTGAAAGCGTTCCTGGTTCTGCCGATCGACGCCCTTTTCGTCCTTCATCTCGGACTGGGTTATCTCCGATCGAAGTCGAGCCTCGCATTCATCAGGGATTTTCCCCTCGACATCATCTTCTTCCTTCCCCTATTCACCCTGACATTCGGCGGAGTCCACCCGTCCCATATCATCGCCGTGCGCCAGTTCGTGCATTATTTCAATCGCTATCTCGAACGCAGCATGCTCCAGAATCTGGCTCAGAATATCTCCGAACGCCCCGCGCGACTCATCGCGATGAGTTTTGCAGGAGTCATCCTGATCGGGACTTTTCTTCTGATTCTTCCCGTTTCCGTTTCGCCCGGATCCAAACCGTCGTTCCTGACGGCCTTGTTCACGGCGACGTCGGCCGTGTGCGTGACCGGCCTGAATGTCATCGACCCTTCGCACTACTTCACCCTGTTCGGCCAGATCGTGATCGTCTTCCTCATCCAGATCGGCGGTCTCGGCATCATGACCATGTCTGCCGGCGTCTCGCTTCTCATCGGCAAGCGGTTCGGAATGAGCCAGCGGTCGCTCATGCAGAACGTTCTCGACCAATCGGATCTCGCCGGTCTTCGAAATATACTGATTGACATATTGAGACTGACATTCATCGCCGAAGCCATGGGAGCGTTGATCCTGGGAGCCCGTTTTTACGTCGCAACCGACTGCTCGTTCAGGCGCGCGGCCTATCTCGGGGTCTTTCACGCGATATCGGCGTTCTGCAACGCTGGCTTTTCCCTGTTTTCCGACAGCCTCTGCGGCTTCGCCTGGGATCCGATCATCTGCTTCACCGTGATGGGGCTCATCGTTTCGGGCGGCCTCGGATTCGCCGTTCTCGGGGTCATCAACGGCTGGATTCTCGGAAGCCGGCGGGGCCCGGCCGACGTCCATACGCGCCTCGTCGTCCTGACGACTCTCGTCCTCATCCTCGTCGGCGCCGTTTTCATCTACGTTCTCGAGTTCAACGGTCCAGCCATGCTGCATCTGAACGGGCCCGAGAAACTGATGGCCGCCCTCTTCCAAAGCGTCACCACGAGAACCGCCGGTTTCAACACGATCGATATCGCCCAGATGCGATCATCGAGCCTGTTCCTGATGATACTCTTCATGTTCATCGGCGCCTCCCCTTCGTCCACGGGCGGCGGCATCAAGACGACGACGCTCGCCGTCATGCTGCTCGCCCTCGACGCCCATATGCAGGGGAAGAACGAGGTGACGGCCTACGAGCGCGTGATTCCTGGCGACGTCGTGCTCAGGTCGTTCCTGATCACCGCGATCTCCGCGACCCTGGTTGCCTCGTACACGTTCCTGCTGACCCTGACGGAAAACCAGGACCTGATTCGGCTCATGTTCGAAACGGCTTCGGCCTTCGGAACGGTCGGCCTGTCGGCAAACCTGACGCCAGACCTTTCCCCGCTCGGGCAGTTCCTCATCATATCCCTGATGTTCATCGGCCGCATCGGCCCGCTGACGCTCGCGCTCTCCGTGAGAGCCCCCGTCAAGCGTGGCGACGTGCGGTATCCAACGACCCGCGTTCTGGTCGGATAGCTCCCGGAGGATCACATGCAGTATGCCGTCTTAGGACTCGGACGATTCGGTTCGAAGCTTGCCACGTCGCTGTTCTCTCGGGGAGGCGAAGTGCTCGCCATCGACAGCGACCCAGACGCCGTCGAGCGGATCAAGGACCACGTCTCCCACGTCGCGATCGCCGACGTCACGGACGAGCTGTCCCTGCGCAGCCTCGGCCTGCCGGACATGGACGTGGCCGTGGTCGCCATCGGCGAAATGATCGAGACGAGCATTCTGGCGACGGCGCTCCTGAAGCGGCTCGGTGTGCGCCGTATCCTTTCGCGCGCCGTCAACAAGTCCCAGGCTCAGATTCTCACCGAGGTCGGCGCAACCGAGGTCTTCTCTCTCGAAGATCAGATGGGCGACCAGATTGCCAGCCGGCTCATCGCGCCGCACATTCTCGAAAGCATCACCCTCAGTTCCGGACACTCGCTCGTCGAAATCCTTCCGTTGAAGTCGTTCATCGGAAAAACCCTGAAAGACCTGAATCTCCGCGCGAAAGCCGGCATCAACGTGATCGCGATCAAGCGCAAGGTGCCTTCGATCAACGAACGGGGGGAAAACACCATCAAGGTGGTCCTCAACGATCTTCCCTCGCCGGATGAAAAAATCACCGACGACGACATCCTGGTCGTCGTCGGACAGGACGAACGCATCTCGGCCCTTTCGCGTTCGTTCGAAGAGGAGGAGCAGGTATGATCCGCATGTCCATGGCGTCTCGATTCAGGCTGGGCGCCGGATTTTCAATAGCAATCGTTATATTTCTTGGTCTTTTTTCGATATACCACTTGCACTATCTGAACGAGGAGATCCAGACGCAGCTGACCGACGACTTCGCCCTGATCCGATTCGCCGAGGCCGCGGGCTCGCTGTGCAACGACGTTCAGTTCCGTATCACGACGGCGTTTCAGGCGTCTTCGCCGCATCGCCTCGGCGAGATTGCCGCCACGCTGGAAAAGGCGCGGCGGCATCTCGAAACGGGTTTTCTCATGTCCCCGGCCCGGCAGGCGAGCGCGGCAACGCTTCTCGCCGACCTCGACGAGTACGCCGGAAAAATTCTGGAAACGTCTTCGCGCACGGTGTCTCCCCTTCCCGATTCGATCGTCGTCCTTCACACCCTGCACCAGCGGTTCCTGGAAAAACTCAACACGTTCGTTTCGGCAAATCTCGACGTCCTGACCTCGAGACAAAGCAATCTCGCCGCCATCAGCAAATCGTTCCAGACACGTATGGGGGTCATTGCCATTCTGACCGTCACCCTCGCGGTCTTCATGTCCGTCTTTTTCTCCCAGCAGATATCCCTGCCCATTCGACGCCTGCGCGACATCATCCATACGATCCGCGACGGGAATTACGGGATCATCGTCGGTGCACGCAGTGCCGGAGACGACGTCAGCCAGGTTTTCACGTCCCTCTCACACATGGCAGAGCACATCGCGATCCGCGACCGGCTCAAACTCGAAAAAATCGATCTCGAAAAGCGCCGGTTCGCGATGCTTGCGAACTATATCGGGCATCCCCTGCTCCTGATCAATGCCGAGAACAAGATCGCCTATGCCAACAACGAGTTTCTGGGTATGTTCAAACTCGCCTGGGACGACGTGTATGAAGTCGATCTCTCCGTTGCCCCTCTTCACCCCCAATTGAAGGAGAAGATCCATCACGCCCTGTCCCGCCGTGAATGGCCCAACAACGTGCCGCTCCGTTTGTCATGCGAAACGTATTCCTACCGTACACGACTAACGCTGCTTCCCGTGAAAACGTCGAACAACGAAATGGCGTCCGTGATCTGCCTGCTCAAAAAACGTCGACACGCTTCGGAGAAAGCGAATCTGAAGCTTCGCCACAAACACGAAACCCCTCTTCCGGCGCCCACAGAAGAGGGAACTCAGGCGACCGGAGAGGCTTCCCCCGCCCCGTCCGATGTGACGCCCCAGGTTCCCGATCCGACCTCGCAGGAGAAAAAGTGACCGGTCATGCAATCGACGCTTCTCTTCCTCATGAAACTTCTTCTGTTCGTCTTCATCGCCAGCTCCCTCCTTCAGAATTATCTCATCTTCTTTCCGGTCAGGTTGATCGCCCCACCGGGTCTGCCGAAGATCCCCGGAAGAACGTTCGTCCACGTATCGTTTTCAGCCGACGACGGGACGGTCCTCACGGGCGTCTGGATGGGAACGTCATCGCCCGCCTCGGAACTGAACGCCGGTCCCGCTTCCCGCCCGGTTCTCCTCTTTTCACACGGCAACGCGGGGCACCTGGGTTACCGTCTGGCGCGACTCGAAGCTTTCGCGAACCTGCCGGTCGACGTGTTCCTCTATGATTATCGGGGCTTCGGCCGGAGCGACGGCCGACCGAGCGTTTCCGGCGTCAAGAAAGACGCCCAGGCAGCCTTGGCATACCTGCTGAACGAGCGAAAGATTCCTATCGAACGAGTGATTCTGTACGGCGAATCGATCGGCGGAGGAGTCGCGACATGGCTTGCGGGCGATCACCTCGCCGACATCGGCGGCGTCGTCGTGGAGTCCGGCTTCCGCTCGCTGAAATTCCGTGCCGCCAGCCGGTTCCCGATCATCGGCCCGCTCGTTCTATCGGACGATCTTCCCAGCGAGACGATCCTCGCGAAATACACTGGCCCCCTGCTCGTGATTCACTCGCGCGACGACCGTATCATCCCGTTCGAAGACGGCAAGACTCTTTTCGACGTCTGCCCATCGAAAAAGAAACGCCTGTGCGAACTTACGGGAGCCGGTCACAACGACCCCGTGTGGGCAAGGCAGGATTACATGACCGTCTGGCGTGACTTCCTGGCAGAGACGTTTCCGGAAGCACGCTGATCGCACGGCACCTCCCGGTCAGGAGGTCAGGACGTTCTCGACGGCAGCGCGTTCCGCCAGAGGCGGCTATCGAACAGGACGAGCAGGGTGATGACCTCCAGCCGACCCGCCCACATGAGGAAAAAATAGATCGCCTTGGTCGCCGTCGTCAGGCCGGCGAACGAGCCCATCGGGCCGATCGCCCCGAATCCGGGCCCGATGTTTCCGAGGGTGACGATGGCGCCGAAAAATCCGATGTTGAGATCGTTTTCGAAGATGGAAGCAAGGACTCCCCCGATCAGGAACAGGGTGAAATAGGTCGCGATAAAGCCGATGATCGGCTGGAACTCCGCCTCCGAAAAGACCCTGCGGCCGAGCCGGATCGGCACCACGGCCTTGAGATGGATGGCACGGGTGAACTGCCGCAGAAGGAAACGCCCCAGGAAGAGAGCGCGGATGACCTTGATTCCGCCGCCCGCCGACCCGGAACAGCCGCCGACGAGCATGAGGAAGACCAGCACGACTTTCGACCGGTCAGCCCAGAGGCTGAAGTCGGCTGAGGCGAACCCGGTCGTGGTCATGATGCTGAGGTTCTGGAAGAGAGCGGTCCGGAGGGAAACCAGCGACCATTCCCCGACGGCGGGGTCGAAGCCGAGAAAGACAAACAGGACGAGCGTCGTTGCCGCCGTGATCGCCACGTATCCGCGGAGTTCGACGTCCTCCCAGAGGGCTCGGACATTTCCGCGCAGCGCGCGCACCTGCAGGGTGAAGTTGGCGCCCGCGAGAAACATGAACACGATGATGATCCACTCGGCCGGCGGGCTTTTGTATCCCATGATGCTCTGCGCATGGGGAGAAAAGCCGCCTGCGGCGAGCGTCGCCATCGAGTTGCAGAAGGCATCGTTGGCGGGCATCCCATAATATATCAAAAGAATTGTTTCGAGGAGGGTCAGAAACACGTACCACCCCCAGAGGTGCCTGGCGGTGTCCCGAACGCGAGGGGTGAGCTTTTCCTTCGATGCAGCCGAGGTTTCGGCGAAAAACAACTGGCGGCCGGCAACCGAAAAATGCGGCAGGACGGCCACGAACAGGACCAGAATTCCCATGCCGCCGACCCAGTGGGTGAATCCGCGGAAGAAAAACAGCGACTGGCTGAAGCCGGAAAAATCGGTGAAAATCGTGGCCCCCGTCGTCGTGAAGCCGCTCATCGACTCGAAGAGGCTGTCGATCAGGGACAGGCGGCAGCACAGGTAGGGAATGGCGCCGCAGACGGCGACGGCGAACCATCCCAGTCCCACCACGGCCATGCCCTCGAGACGATCCAGATCGTCGAAACTCCGGCTGGAAACCAGCCTGCCGCACCGGTCGCCGGCCCACCACGACAGGGCGGAGGTGAGGGTGAAGTGGGCCACCGACGCCCATTCCCGGTAGATCAGAGCCATCCCCAGGGGGAGAATCATCAGAATGCCGAACGCCCGGACGATGAGCCCGATCATGGCGAAGACAAGGCGCCAGCGGATCATGCGGTCGCGGTTTTCGCGGCAGATGCCGGCGCATCGCTCAGCAACTGCCGCAATTCGTTGTCGTGTCCGGCTTTACAGAAGGCCCTCAGAAAGTCTCCGGCCTTGACCTCGTCGTCGCCGTGCGGAACGACGACATGTGCGCCACGTCTGATGGCGCCGATAATGACGCCCTCCGGCAGTTTCATGTCCTTGAGGAGGCAAGTCGTGAACCCGGGGGGCACCTGGATTTCGAGAACCTCGGCCTTTCCGCCCTCGATCACGTTGAGGACGTTCATCCCCTGGCTGTTGATCATCAGCACGATGATGCGGATCGCGGCCAGTCGCGACGTGAGGGCGACATCCACCCCGACCCGCTCGAACAGAGGTTGGTTCCGCGGGCTGGCGACGCGGGTGATGATCTTACGGGCCTTGAGTTGCCTTGCCATGAGGGAGAGCAGGAGATTGCGCTCGTCCCCGGTCGCCAGGGAAATCAGGCAGTCGCACTCATGCAACTGCTGTGTTGCAAGAAAATCGAGATCCGTCGCATCGGCGTTCAACACCATGGTCTTGGAAAGGCGGGCTGCGAGATTTTGAGCCCGTTCGGGAGAAACTTCGATCAGCCGAACTTCGACATTGTCCATGTCTTCCAGGTTTTCCGCAAGAAGCGTCCCGACGTTTCCTCCTCCGACGATGATCACTTCCTGTTTACCCCGGCGGGGCGGGTCGTATCGGTTGACAAGCTGGCGCATGCCGTTCTCGGTTCCGAAGAAAACCACTTTATCCCAGGCGGCCAGTTGTGTTGCCCCGCTCGGGATAAAGACTTCATGTTCACGAACGAGAGCGACCATCAGGGTGCCTTTCGGGAGATCGAGCTCGCGAAGAGGTTTTCCCACGTCTGGATGGTTGTCGCCGAGCTTGAACTCGATCAACTTCAGCATATCCTTCTCGACAACTTCGACGTCTACGGCACCGGGGACGGTGATGATGCGCGCGATGTCTTCGGCGAGAAGTTTCTCGGGCCAGAGAATGCAATCGATGGTGAGGTTGGCGCCCAGGCCGCCCTTGAAGGTCTCGAAATAATGTTCTTTGTTCACGAAACAGACCGTGCGGGCTTTCCCGAGCTGTTTCGCCGCAAGGCAGCTGATGATGTTGACCTCGTCGGAATGGGCGCACCCGATGAAGAAGTCGGCTTTCGCCACCTCGGCCTGCTGCAGGATATCGAGGTTGGTGGCGACTCCCCGGACGACCTGGACGTCCAGTTCCTGGAACCGCTCGCACAGCAGGGGATCAGGCTCGATCACGAACAGGTCGTGCTGCGCGGAAAGCTCGCGGGTGAGGAGAAAACTGATTTCCCCGCCGCCGGAAAGGACGATTCTCATTGCCGGTGACTCCTCGGGCGCCTCATGCCAGCGCGTTCTGCCGACTGCAACCGCACGCCCGTATCGAACTTCGGGGGGGCATTATACCCTATCCGGTGGCCGGAGAGAACAACAATAATCAAGCCCGCCACCACCCTGGGCGCATCGCGATGCGCCCCCACACACCGTTTCACCGGTCACATTTCGCAGATGCGGGGTTGCATTTTGTCTTTTCGTGCGTGAGAATACCTGCGCAAACAGATATTGCACGGAGGATACCCACATGCGTCCCATACTTCGCTTCGTTGCTGCACTGGCCCTGTTCTGTCTCGTCGTCCCCGCGGCCATGGCCCAGGATTCCCAGGCTCCGCAGGCCGCCGGGAAGAAGATCAAGGCCGGCTTCGTCTACGTCGGGCCGGTCGGCGATTTCGGCTGGACGAACGCCCATGATATCGCCCGACAGCAGATGCTGAAGATCTTCCCCTGGCTCGAGACGACGTTCGTCGAATCCGTCGCCGAAGCCGACTCGGCGCGCGTGATCGACCGTCTCGTCAACGAGGAGAAGTGCGACGTCATCTTCACCACCAGTTTCGGCTACATGAACGACACCGCCGCGGCCGCCGCGCGGTATCCGGACCGCACGTTCATGCACTGCTCGGGCTACAAGCGCGGCCCGAACCTCGGAACGTATTTTGCTGAATTATATCAGGCGTATTATTTGAACGGTCTCATGGCCGGCGCTCTCACGAAGAGCGGCAAGCTCGGCTACGTCGCGGCGCACCCCATTCCCGAGGTCGTCCGGCACATCAACGCCTTCGCTCTCGGCGCGCGCGAGGCGAATCCCAACGCCCGCGTCCAGGTGAAGTGGCTGTTTTCCTGGTATGATCCGGCCAAGGCCCGCGAGGCGGCGGAAGCTCTCGTGGCGGAAGGCTGCGACGCGCTCGCCTTTTCCGAAGACTCGCCGGCGGTCATCCAGGTGGGCGAAGAGCACACCCAGAAGGGAAAGCCCGTCTTCACGTTCTCCCATTACAGCCCGATGCAGAAGTTCGGCGAGCATTCGGTCGTCTCCGGCCAGCTCGTCGACTGGAGCGTGATGTACGAGACGATTCTCAGCTCGATGTATACCGGCACCTGGAAGCCGAACGATCTCTGGTGGCTTCTGAAAGAAGGCGCCTGCAAGATCGGCGGCGCGGAAGGCGTGCAGGTGAACCCCGCGTTCGTCGAACCGCTCAAGGCGGTCGCGATCACCGACCCGGTGATCGGCGCCACAAATATATATGACCTTGTATTGAAAAGAATCGCCCAGATGAGCGAGCCGACGGTGCTGTTCGACCCCTTCACCGGCCCGATCAAGGACCAGGCCGGAACCCTCCGGATCAAAGCCGGCGAGCGGGCGTCGCACGACACCCTCTGGGCCATCGACTGGTTCGTCGAAGGCGTCGACGCGACCCTGCCGAAGTGAGCGCCTCCCACCAGCGCCTCGAGATGCTCGGCATCTCGAAGCGCTTCGGTTCGACCCAGGCGAATTATCTCGTCAACCTCTCCGTCTCGGCGGGCGAGGTCGTCGGTCTGCTCGGCGAGAACGGCGCCGGCAAGAGCACCCTGATGAACATCCTGTATGGCCTTCACCGGCCTGACGCGGGGGCCATCTTCCTCGACGGGGTCCAGATCGACGTCTCCTCTCCGGCCGCCGCGCGGGCGTTCGGCATCGGCATGGTCCATCAGCATTTCATGCTCGTCCAGAACCATACCGTCGCGGAAAACATCGCGCTCGCCCTCTCCGAAGCCCCCGCCTGGAACCCCGTTCCCTACGCCCGCGCGAAGATCGAGGAGTTCGGCGGCCGGTACGGCCTGAAGATCGATCCCGGCGCGAGGGTCAGCGACCTTTCCGCCGGCGAGCAGCAGCGCGTCGAACTGCTCAAGGCGCTGATGAGCGGAGCGAAATGGCTCGTTCTCGACGAACCGACCTCGGTCCTCACCCCCCGCGAAGCAGACGAGCTGTTCGTGCTCCTGAAGCGGATGACGGGCGAAGGCCACGGGATCATCTTCATCAGCCACAAGCTCGACGAGGTGCTCGCGATCACCGACCGGGTCGTCGTCCTGCGCCACGGCCGGCCGGCCGGCGAGTGCCGGACGAAAGACGCCGACCAGGCATCCCTCGCCCGGCTGATGATCGGCCGCCAGATCGACAAACCGTCGATCTCGAACCTGACGGTACCAGGAGAAGCGGTTCTCGACGTCAGGAGGCTGAGCGCGGCTGGCAGTCGCGGCCCCCTCACGGTAAACGATGCGAGCTTTGTCGTGCGCGGCGGCGAGATCATCGGCATCGCGGGGATATCAGGAAACGGCCAGCGCGAACTTCTCGAGACGATCGCCGGGATGAGGCCCGCGACCGCGGGAACGGTCAGCCTCTGCGGCGTCGATATCACCGACCACGATGTCCGCACCAGGACGGCCGCGGGCCTTGCGTTCGTTCCCGAAGACCGGCTTCACACCGGGACGGTTCCCTCATTCAGTCTCACCGACAATGCGATTCTCCGGGACGCTCACCGGGATCTGTTTTCCCGGAACGGCTTCCTCGATACCGCCAAAGCTCGCGAGCGTTCGGAGAGGCTCATCTCCGAATACGAGGTGGCGGCTCCCGGCCCCGACACGCCGTTGCGAAACCTTTCGGGCGGCAATATCCAGAAGTTCCTTCTCGGCCGCGAGTTGGACGCATCGCCCAAGCTCCTGCTGGCGGCACATCCGACGTACGGCGTGGATATCGCTGCGGCGGCCGTCATCCATCGCGTCATACTCGAGCGAAAAGCCGCCGGCGCCGCGATCCTCCTCGTGTCCGAAGATCTCGACGAACTCCTGGCCCTCTCCGACAAAATCGGCGTGATGTTCCGCGGTGAGCTTCGCGCCATGTTCCCCCGCGAGAAGGCAACGCGCGAGCGTATCGGCCTTCTCATGGGCGGCGCGCCTGCCACACCGGAGGAAGTGCCGTGATCATGTGGAAATGGCGCCTCGAGTCGGTTTCCACCCCGTCGTCGGTGCGCGTCGGGGCGACGATGGTCCTCTCCATCCTCGCCGGCCTGTCGCTGGGCTGTCTGCTGTTCCTGGTAATGGGCGTCTCACCGCTTGCCGCCATGGTAAAAATGGCTTCCGGCTCCTTCGGAAGCTGGTATGGGTTCAAGGAAACCGTGACGAAGGCCGTCCCGCTCACCCTGATCGGCGCCGGGCTCGCGATCTGTTTCCGAGCCCGTATCTGGAACATCGGCGCCGAAGGCCAGCTTCTGTTCGGCGCGATCGCGGCCACATGGGTCGGTCTGGGGCTCGGGCATCACCTTCCCGGCTGGCTCGGCATCGCGGCGATGTTCGCGGCCGGAGCGCTCGCCGGGGGAATCTGGGCGGCGGTTCCCGCGTTCATGCGCGTCAGGTGGGGAGTGAACGAGGCGGTCAGCTCGCTGTTGCTCAATTACGTCGCCGCCGAGTTCGTCCAGTTCCTCATCTACGGGCCCTGGAAAGGCAAGACCCAGTTCGGGTTCCCCTACTCCGACGACCTGCCGAACGCGCTCTGGCTGCCGACGTTTTACGGTTCCCGCCTGTCGTGGCTCCCGCTCGTTCTCGCCGGGGCGGTCGTGGTCCTTCTCACCGTTCTCTCGGCGAAGACCCGATTCGGATACGACGTTCGCGTCGTCGGCGAAAATCCGGAAGCGGCCGCCTATGCCGGGATTCCCTTCGGGCGGACGGTGTTTGCGATCATGGTCCTGAGCGGCGCGCTCGCCGGCATCGCCGGTGCGACCGAGATCGCCGGCGTCCATCACCATCTGACGTACCCATGGTCCATTTCCTCCGGCTACGGCTTCACGGCTATCCTGACGGCGTTCCTCGCCCGCCTGAATCCAGCATGGACCTGGCTTTCCGCCATTCTCTTCGGCGGTCTGCTCGTGGGCGGCGACGTCATCCAGACGTCTCTCGGCCTCCCTTTCGCCACCGTGAACATTTTCAACGGCCTCGTCCTGATCGCCATCCTGGCCGGAGAGTTCATGATCGGCCACCGATTCGTCCGCATCCAGCACACCGGAGACTCCCGATGACGGAACTCATCGCATCGATCGTCAGTCGCAGCATCGCCGCGAGCACCCCTCTGCTGATCGGCACCCTGGGCGAGATCCTCGCCGAGCGCGCCGGCGTCATGAATCTCGGCGTCGAAGGAATGATGGCCTTCGGCGCCGTCGCGGGCTTCGCCGTCGCCCTCCATACGAAAAGCGCCTGGCTCGGCCTGCTCGCCGCCATTCTTGCGGGAGCTCTTCTGGCACTCATCCACGCGATCCTCACGGTGAAACTGCGGGCGAACCAGGTCGTTTCCGGCCTCGCGCTGACGACGCTCGGTCTCGGCCTCAGCGGCCTGATCGGCCGAAAACTCATCGGGAAACCGCTTCAAGCCAAGTTTTCCGCTCTCGACATTCCGTTGCTCAGCGACCTTCCCGTCGTCGGGAAGGCGTTGTTCGGCCACGACATCCTCGTCTACGCCACGCTCCTCGCGACGATTCTTCTCTGGTTTTTCCTTTATCGCACGAAATACGGTCTCGCCGTCCGCTCGGCGGGCGAAAATCCCCTTGCAACCGAAACGATGAGCATCGACGTCGTTCTGCTTCGCATCCTGTTCGTCGTCATCGGCGGGGCGTTCGCCGGAGCGGCGGGCGGGTATCTCTCGCTCGCCTACATCCCGGCCTGGATCGAAGGGATGACGGCCGGCCGCGGCTGGATCGTCATCGCCCTGACGATGTTCTCCCTGTGGGACCCGATCCGGGCGCTCGCCGGTTCGCTGCTGTTCGGCGGCCTTTTCGTCGGCCAGTATTTCCTGCAGCCGTACGGCATCTCGCCGAACCTCCTGATGATGCTTCCTTACCTGGCGACCCTCGCGGCTCTCGTCCAGGGCGCGACCGCGTCGAAAACCCGGGGCCGCTCTGCCCCGGCCTCGCTCGGCGTTCCCTACGAGCGGGGGGAACGGTAAAAACGGCCGGGAGGGTTGCGCGTCGCCGGGAAGTTGTGTAGGATTCCTGCGCGCAGGGTTCACGTACACCAGAAGCGGATGGTTCCGGTTTGAGAGGACGCGCTCGCGCGGCTCGTTGTCGGACATCCCTCGTATGAGGACTCACCCGAACGCGGTCGGTACACCGAGCGGTTCGGTCTGTGCGCCCAGAGATTTTCATCCGACGACAGGAGCCTCAGGACAATGCCGCAGAGAGAAAAATCGAAACAACCGCCTGCCGACCATCTCAGAACCGAGGGCGGAGAAAAACAACCCCATCGCGAACACTGGGGGTCGAGAGTCGGTCTGATTCTCGCGATGGCGGGAAACGCCGTCGGTCTCGGCAACTTCCTCCGGTTCCCCGCCAAGGCGGCGGCAAACGGCGGCGGCGCGTTCATGATTCCCTACTTCATCGCGTTCCTGATTCTCGGCATTCCCCTGATGTGGGTCGAGTGGGGCATCGGCCGCTACGGCGGCTCGATCGGCCACGGCACGATGCCCGGCGTCATGCATCGCATCGTGAAAAAGCCTCTCGCCAAGTATCTCGGCGTGCTCAGCATCATTCTCGGCCTTCTGACGGCCGTCTATTACTGCTATATCGAGTCTTGGACGCTGTCGTTCAGCTACTTTTCCGTGGCAGGCCGGTATAACGACATCCCAGGCGCCGACATGTCGGAAAAACGCGTCGAAATGGGTCGCTTTTTCAAGGAGTATCTCGGCATCCAGGAAAAGGTGAAGTTGTCGACGACCGCCACGTCCCGCGACATCGCCGCGGTGACGGAGTGCATGAACGCCTCCGAGGTAACGTCGGAGCTGAAATACGATCCCAAGCGGGACGGCGAGTGGAACGCCTTCGACCCGACCCTCGATCGTTCGAAACGGCCCTTCGTCGAGGCGACGCTCAAAAACAAGTATTTCACGAATGGTAGTACAGCATATATATTTTTCATCATAACGATCCTGATTAATTTCTATTTCCTGTATCGAGGGCTGTCCGGTGGTATCGAGCGGCTCGGAAAGATCGGCATGCCGATCCTGTTCGTCTTCGCGATCATTCTCGCCATGCGCGTTCTGACGATGGGGCGGCCGGAGGGATGCAACTGGAGCGTCCTCGACGGGATGAACTTTCTCTGGGTGCCGAAGTTCGACCAACTCGGCCAGGCATCCGTCTGGCTCGCCGCCGCCGGGCAGATCTTCTTCACGCTGTCGCTCGGCCAGGGCGCGATCCAGGCCTACGCCAGCTACCTGTCGAACAAAGACGACGTCGTCCTGACCGGCCTTTCGACGGCCTCGCTCAACGAGTTCGCCGAGGTCGTCCTGGGCGGTTCGATCGCGATTCCGGCCGCCGTCGCGTTCTTCGGCCCCGCCGTCACGACCGACATCGCCCGTTCCGGCGCGTTCGATCTCGGCTTCCAGTGCATGCCGCTGATCTTCACGAAGATCACGATGGGCTGGTTCTTCGGCGCCCTCTGGTTCGGGCTTCTCTTCATCGCCGGCATCACCTCCTCCGTCGCTCTGCTGACGCCGCCGATCACCTTCCTGAAGGACGAGATGAAATTTTCGCATCCGAAGGCCGTCGTCACGGTCACGGCCCTCACCGTCACCTTCGCGCACGCCTGCGTCTTCTTCTTCGACAGGGGCCTCGTCGACGAACTCGACTACTGGGTGGGCACGCTCGGCCTCGTCGTCTACGCACTGCTCGAGATCATCGTCTTCCTGTGGATCTTCGGCGGCGAGAACGCCTGGAAGGAAATCCACAAGGGCTGCGACATGAAGATCCCGCGGATATTCTATTATATCATGCGTTATATCACTCCGCTGTACATCGGCGCGCTCCTGTTCGTCTGGGGCATACAGGACGGATGGGGCATCCTGGTGATGCAGAACGTCCCTGTCGAGAACCGCCCGTATATCTGGGCCTGCCGGGTCGGCATGCTGGCCGTCACGGCGTTCTTCCTCCACCTGATCTGGAAGAGGTTCAGGGACGAGGACAACGACTCGTATTGGCTGCCCACAGCGATCTGGGGCTATCCGCTCCTCGTGCTGATCGCCACGTATCCCGGCCTGCTCGGCATCGACACGAACGGCCTCCTCCTGCTTGTCATTTCATGGACAGCCGTTCTGAGCCTCAGCGTCTACACCATCTACCGGATGTGCACCGTTCCGCCGAAGCGCAACGACGATTTTCCGGATGATGTCGATGCCGTGGCCGACAAGACCGCGGGCTGATCTCCCGAAGCGACGATTTCATGCCCTTCTCGAAAGCCGACCGGGAGAAACTGCTTGCCCTCTTCGAAAGCGAGGAGGGCCGGCAGGACACCCAGCTTCTCCTGCAGAACGCCGGGAAGATTCTCGGTGACGACGCATTCGTGACCGAACTCCTGCTCACGACCTGGCAGGAGCGACTCATGAGCGAGATCGCGAATGCCCAGGAGACCTGGTTCTCCGCTCTGGGCTGGTGGCTCGCGCGCGTCCTCATCTGGACGTCGCTCGCCGCCGCCCTGATCGGCGTCTACATCGGTGGCTCACGCGTCGCTGACCCGCTCACGTGGGCGCTGCTCGGGGCGGCCGGGTATTACGCCGCCGTCCAGCTCCTCGCCCCCTTCCGCCTCCGCAAGGAGCGGCGGCATCTCGAAGCGGCTCTCGCAGCCCGCCGCGAAGCCCTCGCTGAGATCATTCAGAAATATCGGTGACGACGCCGGGACGGGGTTCGGATTCTTCTGCCTTTTCTGGCCGGTATTTCCGCGGCGGTCGCCCTCGCAGCTGAGCGCGCCTGATCCGGTATCCAACGTTCGACGTGCAGAGGCGGTTGAAAACCTGAAAACCGGCGAGCTTGCCCTGCTGCACGGAATGGGGTATTGACCCCGGGAATGCGCTGCGGTACACTGGATTCATGCGTGTTTTCCGTTTCGCCTCTTTTCTCCTGGCGGTCATTCTCTTCGCCTCCCTTGCACATCCCGTCGAGGCGGCCACGCCGTGGAAGCGCCAGATGCGGATCGGCCTGTATCACCTGGGCGTGCCGCGCCAGTTCCAGGTGACCTCGGCCGACGGCCCGCTCGAGGTCTACGACCCGTTCAGCCGGACCGTTCTTCTCGCTGGTCCCGCATCGTCGGCGACCGTCATCTGCCTGAACGGCCACATGCAGGTCTCGATGCCCATGCACGGCAGCGTCGCCGCCCCGTATCCCCTCGTGTTTTCCTCCCTCGGCCGCCGGAAGCCGGCCCTTCATATCTCCACGCCGCCGTATCGCGGAGAAACCTACCGGGGTTCGCTCGCCGTGGCCCCCTGGCGCGACCGCCTGTTCGCCGTCAACCTCGTCGATCTCGAAGAGTATCTCCGCTCCGTCGTCCCGGCCGAAATCGGCGGAAAGGCCCCGACGTCAGCGCTCGAAGCCCAGGCCGTCGCGGCCCGCTCGTATGCCCTCCGGAACCACCGCCGGCACGCCCCCAACGGCTTCGACCTCTGCGACGAGGTCCACTGCCAGGTCTACCGCGGCCTGCGCACCGAATCCGTTCCGTCGGGCCAGGCCGTCCAGCGAACGGCCGGCTGGGTACTCACCCACGGAGCCTACCTCGCCAACACCGTGTATCACGCGAACTGCGGCGGCCACCTTGCCTCATCGCAGGACGTCTGGAAAGGCGCCCCCGTTCCCTATCTCACCGGACATCCCGACCGCATCGGCAGTCACGGGTTCTTCTGCGCTCCAGAGGAACAGAAGTCCGCCCCCGATTCGAAATCCCCCGCTGCAAAACCGGGCAAGACCGCCCCTGCAGCGGCTTCGAGCCACACCAGGAACCCGACGGAAAAGGCCGTTCGCCTCTCAACCGCAATGACCGGCCATCTCGCGCGCCACCCGAGCCGCGGTCACCGTGTCGGCCTTTGCCAGGACGGTGCGATCGGCATGGCAAAGGCCGGCTACAACGGCGCCGCCATCCTGAACTTTTACTACCCCGGGACGAACCTCTGCGTGATCTCGTCCAATCTCCAGCTCGCGCAGATGACGACAACCCCCTCTGCCCCATCCGCTCCTCCCGCCGCTCCCAGGTTCGGCTCGGGGGAAACACGGTCGACAACGGCTGTCCGCAGGGCCACGCCGGCCAGGCACCAGCCCACGGAGCGCATCGCCAGGACCCCGGCGGCATCTTCCGAACCGAACGCCTTTTCCCTGAATCTCCGGAAGTGGTTCTGGACAGCATTGTCGCCCCACGCTTCGCCCTCCGACACGAAGATCGCCTCTGCCCCTCTCCCGAAAGCCGACCGGAAGAAAATCTCCGGCGAACCGAAGAAAAAAATCCTCCTCTCCTCGGCCATCCGCACCCCGAAAGGCGGCGGCAGGAGCTCGAGCAAATCCACACGCAGGAACGCACGCCGATGATCTCCGAACTCCAACTCGAACACTTCCTCTTCATGCCGGACGCCCATATCGAGTTCACGCCCGGCCTCAACGTCATCACCGGCGAAACGGGCGCCGGCAAGAGCATCCTGCTCGAAGCCGTCAAGCTCATCCTCGGGAAAAAAGCCCGCAGCGGCCTTGTCCTTCCCGGCAGGCCGTCCGCCCGCCTTCAGGCCCGCTTCGACCTGTCCGGCGAGCCGGCCCTCAAGAGCCGGCTCGCCGACGCCGGGCTTCTGAACGACGACGATCCCGACACGCTGCTGATCTCACGCACCTTCAAGGCGGAGGGCAGCGACAAGCTCCTGATCAACGGCATCATGACGACGTCGGCGGCCCTGCGCGACCTGGGCGGTCTGTTGATGGAGATCCACGGCCAGAACGAGCACCAGACCCTGCTCGTCCCCGAGGTCCAGCGGCACCTGCTCGACCGGATGGGCGGCGACGCGCATCAGAAGCTGCTGACCGTCCTCTCCTCGGCATATACCGAGCACGAGCGCATCCGACGCGAGCTCGAGCATCTCGAGCAGCGTCTGGAATCTGGCGCCGCGAGGCTCGACCAGGTGAACGCCGCCCTCCAGGACCTCGAGGCTCTCCGGCTGACCGACCCGGCCGAAGAGGAGCAGCTCAAGGAGGAGTGTCACAAGCTCGCGCACGCCGAACAGCTGTCTGAATCTATAGCTGACGTTATCCATGCTCTCGAGGGCGACGACGAGGAGAGTGGCGCGCTCAGGAGCCTCCATCGGGCCCGGGAAGCCGCCGTGAAGGCGGGAGGAATCGATCCCCGGCTCATGCCCTTCGCCGAGAGGCTCGAAGCCCTGTATTATGAAGCAAGTGATATAGAAAGCAGTTTCCGTCGCGAAGCGGACGTCGAATACGATCCGAAGCGACTCTCCCTCGTTCAATCCCGCCTCTCCGCCTTCCAGCAGGCGTGCCGTCGTCACCGCACAGATTTCACAGGGCTATTCGGCCTGATCGAGAGCATGAAACGCGAAGTCGCCGAACTCACCGCGCCGGACTCGACCCGGAACAGGCTGAAGCATGCCCTCACAGAGGCCGCGACCCACTTGGCGAAAGCCGCCGGCGATGTGACGAAAGCCCGGAAAGCGATTGCCGCCCGTCTCGAAAAGCAGGTTTCAACGGTCATGGAGCAGCTCGGGTTCAATGCCGCCCGCTTTACCATCGAGATGAAGCCCGTTCAGATCGGGCCGGCCGGCCAGGAGAGCATCGAGTTTCTCGTCGCGCTCAATCCAGGCGCTCCAGGCGGCCCGCTCCGCAAGATCGCCTCTGGGGGCGAGTTGTCCCGCGTCGCGCTCGCGCTCAAGCAGGTCCTCGCCGAAGGCGACGACCTGCCGACCCTGTTGTTCGACGAGATCGACGCAGGGATCGGCGGCACAACGGCAGAAGCGGTCGCCGAAAGTCTCGAGCGGCTTTCGCGAAAGAAGCAGGTGGTGCTGGTGACGCACCTTCACCAGATCGCCAAGGAGGCGGACAGGCACTTCACGGTCACCAAGCAGGTGGTCGGAGGCGAGACCGTCGTCAGGATCGGGGAGGTTCGCAAATCCGAGCGCGAGGCAGAGATCGCCCGAATGCTCGGCCGCACGGGAGCCGAAGGCCTAGCCTTCGCGAAGGCCCTTTTGCGCCGAGAACAGGCTCCCAAAGCGGATGCGCGGGCCTCATAGCGGGGAAAAGGTGAATTTTCCTCATTTTTTTTTGCCGTACCCCTTGCGCATACCGTAAAAAATATGTTACAAGATTAGCACCATCACATCATTCTGATCGAGGAGGTTCCCCCGTGAACAAGCAGGATCTCTTGAAGACCGTCGCTAAGAAGGCCGCCATCACCAACGTCGAATCCGAAGCCGTCCTGAAGGCTTTTGTTGATTCCGTCAAAGACACCCTGAAGAAGGGTGACAAGGTTCAGCTGGTCGGCTTCGGTTCCTTCGTGACCGTGAAGCGCGCGGCTCGCAAGGGTGTCAACCCCAAGACCAAGAAGGCCATCAATATCCCGGCCAAGCCCGTTGCCAAGTTCGTCCCCGGCAAGGAGCTGAAGGACCAGGTCAACAAGGGTAAATAATCACCTTTATAAAAACAGGGCACCGTTCCGGTGCCCTGTTTTTATATTTCGCGAATTATTTGAATCGTTCGTATGGAATTCCGCCCACAGACGTGCCACGACTCGACGAGCGGACCTCGAATAGGCCGTCGCGACTCAGCACCGTCCAGTCGGCGTTTCCCGTCATGGGATCTCTGTAGATCCGCCGCAGAAACCGCCGCCCTTCCCCGTCGCGGCATAGTTCGTCGAGGGTAAGCGGTTGGCGGCCGTTCGCCGCCGCGAAGCGTTCCGCCGCACGGCGGAACTCCCCGAGGGCGAACCGCAGTTCATCCTCTTTTGCCCGCCGAGCCTCGTTGTTCGCCCGAGGCAAAATGAGCGACAGGGAAAAACCCAGGATGAGAAGGACGACGGTCAGCGACAGCAAGGCGACGCCCCGCCTTTCCCCCTTCCCGCGCAGGTCACCACGCGGCATAGGCGCTCCCGTCGCTCGATGCCCCGGTCGCGCCGGAGCGGATGTCGAACACGTCGGCAAGGCCGTCTTCGGAGGGGATCGTTTTCCACGTATCGGTCTTTCCCGTGATGGGATCGGCGGGGATCGAGCGAATGTATCCATCCCGGACGAGGGCGTCGAGACCTTCCGGCCAGGCGCCGCGGTCGCGATAATACTGGTCGAGCACCTTGCGCATGACGTGCAGATCCTCTTTCAGCGCGATCTCGCGGGTTTTCTGGATCGTCGAGCCGTACATGGGGGCAACGGTGAAATACAGAATGCCGATGATGGCGACGACCACGCTCATCTCGATGAGCGTGAAACCGCGCGCCCGCTTTCTCAGACAGCATCTCATGCGCTCTTCACCCCGCGGTACATCGCCATGAACGCTTCGATGACCTCCTTGGGCATGCCGTCCCGAACGAGACCCCCGGCGCTCTGCTCGAACGTGATGCTGCCTTCTCCGGCACTTCGCATGTTCGGTTCAATCTGATTGACGCGCCCCTTCTGGAGAATGCCGCTGATGGTGGAGTTCGACACGAGCAATTCGTGAATCGGCTTGAGTTGTTTCTGCCCTGGATGCAGAAGAAGCGCCTGGGAACAGACGCCGAGCAGCCCGTTGGCCAGAACGTTGCCGATATAGGAACGATCGCTTTCCGGGAAGGCAAACAGAATTTTTTCGAGCGTGTTCTGGACGCCGAGCGTCTGCATCGACAGAATGACCAGGTGCCCCCCCGCGAGATAGTCCAAAATGCCGCGGTACGGCAGTTCGCGCTTGAGATCGCCGATCACGAGGGCATCCACATCCATCCGCTTGGCGAAGGTGAGGCCGGATTCGATGGACTGGAGATCCTTTCCAAACTGTCGCTGGGTGATGCGGGCCTTCTTCGACTCGAACGAAAACTCGATGGGATCTTCGATCAGCAGGATATGCGCGGGTCGCGTCTGATTGATTCTTTCGACGAACGCCCCGAGCGAGGTCGAGATCCCGGATCGGCATGGCCCCGCGAAGATGAACAGTCCCGCTTTCGCCTGGGTCAACGGTTCGAGAGCCGCCGGAATGCCTATGTCGGCGAAACTCGGAACGGCTTTCCGGATGAGCTTGACGATCGCCATCGTTTCCGACTGCGCCTGGAAGAGAATCAAACGGTAGTTGCAGGGCGGGTTTCCGAAGAAGTTGCCTTCGAATGAGCGCTGCTGAGCGAACTTCGTCTGATCGGCGGGCGTCAGACATTCCTTCACGATGCCGTTGATGTCCGCGCTCTGAACGGCAGGCATCGAGAGTTTGCGGAGAAACTTGTTCTGTCTGAAGAGCGGAGGGGAGCCGACTTTCAGATGAATCTCGGTTCCGCCCTGTTCCATGACCGTTGTCATCAGCTGTTTCAGTTCCATGACACCCTCACTTCCGCGTGAACCGGCCCGTCATCTCGTGCGGATCGTCTGCGTAGGCGATCGCCGTCTGGGGCGTTATCAGGTTTTTCTGGACCATCGAGGCCAGGTGGCGGTCGAAGGTCTGCATGCCGGAAGCGTTGTCCTGTTCCTGGATCGTCCGGAGCATGACGAGATTTTCGTTTCTGATCAGGGTCTTGACCTGGGGAGTGTTCACGAGAATGTCGAAGGCGGCGGTTCGTCCGTGGTTATCGAACTTCGGCACCAGCTTTTGGCCGATGACCATGGAAACGTGCGTCGCCAGCTTTCCCTTGAGACCATCCCGCTCGGCCGCCTGCCGCGAATAGATGATCCGCTCGAGAATCTGCGAACAGCTCCCGCCGTCGGTCGCACCGATGACCATGCAGCCCGACTCGCACAGGAACAGGGCCTCGTCGAGCGCGTCGCTGTAGTTGAGCGAATCGGTGACCACCACGTCGGGATCGAGCCGGTATGCGGCGGACAGCCCGCTGTAAAAGTTCGGCACGTCGAGCGGGATCGCGCGCTGAATGAAGGTGGACCGGTCATCCTTGAACTTGATCTCGACCGGGTTCTCGACGGTGATGATGTTCTTTTCGAAGTGCGTGTTGATGAAATCGAGAAGCGAGGCGATCGTCGTCGTCTTTCCGTGCCCCGACGGACTTCCGACGATGACGAGACCGGACGTCTTTGCCAGCGATTTCTTGATCGGATCCGGCAGTCCGAGTTCGGCGAATTTCGGCGGCGTCATGGGGATGACGCGAATGGAGAGGGCGAACTTGCCGCGGTCGAAAAAGACGGAAAAACGGTATCTGCCTTCGGTGCCGCGCTCCCATGCGTAGTTCACCTGACGATGCTTCCCGAGGATCTCCCGGGCGCGCGGAGAACTGGTGGCGAGGATGATCTTCTTCACGTCGTCTTCGGAAAATTCCGTGCCGACCATCTTCTGCAGAACGCCGTTCACCCGGATAAAGGGATTTTCACCGGGGTAGATGTGGAGATCGGACGCCTTGCTCGCGGCGATCTCGTTCAGGATCCTGTATAACGTTTCCATTCCAGAGACCTCTCTCGGTCGAATGTCGGATCAGTCGTTCTCCCCTATCGGCAGGAAGCGACGAAACGTACACGGTCCTTCCGGTCAATCTTCGAGTTTCTGCAGAAGCTCTTCGACGTTGCGGAATACGCGGCTGTCGGGGGGAAGGCTTTTCTTCAGCTCCTTGAGGAGCCTGAGCGCAGAGGCGTGCTCCCTGACCGCGTAATACGAGAGGGCAAGGTGGTAGCAGGACGACAGGTCGCGGGCGTTCTCGCGGATCGCCAGGTTCAGCGACTCGATCGCCTTCTGGTATTTCTTGAGGTGGAAGTAGGCAAGGCCCAGCGCGCCGTGAACCTGGCCAAGGGTTTTCCGGTCCTCGGCGGGGATGTGCTTGCGGATGCGCTCGTAGAGTTCGAGCAGGGGCGTCCACTGCTTCTTCCGGAAATAAATCTGTCCGAGCATCAGGGCCCCGGCGACATGGGACGGCGTTTTCTCCATGAGCGTCGTCAGGCAGGGCAACGCCTTGTCGGGCTCGTTCCGCTTGAAATGCACCTGCGCCAGGTTGTAGAGGGCTTCAGGATGCTGAGGGAAGGCGGCGGCGAACCGCTCGAAGAACGCCAGCGCATCGCCAAGCCGGCCGCTTTCCATGAGGGCAACGCCCTGGGAAAGAGAATCTAAACTTATCGATATATTCTGAGGCGCGCCGGGGGGCATGCCGAGGCCGGCGACGCCTTCCATATCTTTCGCGACTTCGACGGCGAGCGACTCGCGCAGGCGCGTCGAGTATTCGTCGACGTTCTTGATGAACGCTCCGATGTCTCCCGAGACGCGGATGAGGGGAAGGAGCTCGTCATCTCTCGTCTTCTCGCCAAGAAGGGACGCCAGCTCGGCGAAGACGGACAGGTCGCCATGGAGCAGCAGGGCGATGTAGAATTCGCGCATGTTTTCTTCGCTCGCGGCGCCGACGAACCGCTTGGCTTCGGCGATGGCCTCGCGGGCGTCGAGGTGGCCGAGGGCGGAGATCAGGCGCGGCAGGCCTTCCTCCGGCTCGGATTTGATCTTCTGCAAGATCAGCGGGACGCACGCGTTCGCATGACGCTCGACGAAGAAGGCGAGCATGCTTTCCCAGACCGGGGGGGCGGATTCGTCCTTGAACGCATCGAGCACCTGCTGAACGGGAAAGCCGGGCACCTTGCGGGCACAGTCGACGGCCTCGCGCCGCACCCACTGGTTCGGATCGCGAAGCAGAGGAACGATGCGGCTCTGGCCGACTTCGGTCTCAAGCGCGAGTACCGCCTTCAGGGCCATCTTGCGAACGACGTAGGCTTCGTCGGCAAGCAGGCGGTCGATGAGAGCGTCGCGGCCCTTGATGTGGACCCGTGACAGCACGTAAGCCGCCGAACGCCTGGTCGGGATGTCGGTGCTCGCGAGCATCGCATCCACTTCCTCGATCACTTTCGTCTCGTCGGCCTTTGCGAGCGCGATGCAGACGTTGGCGCGGACGCGGTTGTTCGGATGGGAAAAGAACTTTTTCAGCTTGCGACGCATTTCGAGCGCGGGAATCTTCAGCATCGCGATGGCCTCAACCGCATTCGCCTGGATGCGCGGATCGAACGACTCGAGGCCCTTCTCGAAGATGTGGAGCAGTTGCGGCTCCGCGAACGTGGCGAGGGAGGAGATCATGATGGCTTTCAGCCGCGGATCTCGGGCGATCTCGAACTGGCCGACCAGGGCCGGGATCGCTTCGGCTTCCTTGAGTCGCGACAGGATCTCGAGGACGTTGATGACGATCCATTCGTCGGGGTCGGAAAGAAGCCTGCAGAGGCTCTGCGCCACGTCTCGGCCGCCGATGCGGTAGAGCGCCCAGGCGGCCTCGTAGCGAACCATGCGGTCCTCGTCGCGGAGAAGTTCCATGAGCTTCTTGCCGGCCATGGGATCGCCGATCACGCCGAGCACGCGGACGATCTCCTCTTTGAAGGGGTGTTCGGGATCGTCGAGAAGTTCGAGGAGGCGCTGAACCGGCGTGCTGTCGCGCAGGTGGCCGAGGGCCGTGATCGGCTCGATCCGTTCGGGCCAGCCGTCGAGGGCGTTGCACATGACGTCGAGAACGGCCGGGTCGCCGATCTTGCCGAGCGCAAGAAGCGCCTCGGTCTTCAGCTCTTCGGCGGCGCCGGGACTCAGTACGGTCGCCGAGAGCCGCTCGGTCACGGGGCGAAACAGTCGTCGGGCGGCCTTGATGAAGCGGAAGGGTTCGATCTCGTGAAGGTCGGCCCCGGTCATTCCACGATCTCCTTGAGAATGGTGTTGATGATTTTCCCATCGACCCGTTCGTCGCGCATCAACTCGGCCAGGTTGTCGCGAAGGGTGACGCAGCCCTCCTTGCGGGCAAGCATCAGGGCCGAACGGAGCTGATTCGTCTTTTTTTCGCGGATCAGGTTGCGCATCGCCGAGTTGAGGATCATCAGTTCGTAGGCCATAATGCGCTCGTTCTTCGACCGGCCCGGGATCAGGATCTGGGAGATCGTGCCGAGCAGGGACATCGAGAGCTGGGTCCTGATTTCCTCGTGCCGGTGGCCCGGGAAGACGTTGATGATGCGGTCGACCGTCTGGACGGCGCCGACGGTGTGCAGGGTCGCGAGAACGAGGTGGCCGGTTTCTGCGGCGGTCAGCACCATCTCGATCGTGTCGATGTCGCGCATCTCGCCGACGAGAATGACGTCGGGATCCTCGCGGAGCGCATGCATCAGGGCGACCTGGTATCCTGACGTCATCGAGCCGATTTCGCGCTGGGTGAAGATCGAGCGCTTCGGCGCATGGATGAACTCGATCGGGTCCTCGATCGTGATGATGTGCCGCGAGCTGGCCTTGTTGATCTCATGCACGATCGCGGCGAGGGTGTGGGTCTTTCCCGAGTTGGCCGGGCCGGTGACGATGAACAGGCCGCGGGGCCGCTGGGCGATTTCCTTGAGCCGCACCGGCAGTTTGAGTCCGTCGATGCTCGGAACGCGGGTCGGAATGAACCGGAACGCCGCCGAGAGACAGCCGCGTTGCCGGAAGACGCAGACGCGCACTCTGACGCGGTCGCGGTACGCGATCATGAAGTTGGCTTCCATCGTCTCGCGCAGAAACTCCTGTTGGCGCGTATCCATCAACGGGAGAACGAGGTTCGGCATTTCCTGGTGCGCGAGGGGTTCCTCCGAGAGCGGCACGAGCCGGCCGCCGATGCGCAGCACGGGGGGGCTGCCGGCCTTGAGGTGCAGGTCGGAGGCCTTGCGCGCGAGAGCCGTGTCGAAATATCGGTGAATACGCAACATCCGGCTCTACTCCTTTCCGCCAAGCAGTTTGCGCAGGGCGGCGGGGTTGGGCGCCGCGGCCAGCGCGTCCTCGGCACGGACCTTGTTTTGCCTGACGAGCGAGGCGAGCGACATTTCCAGCGTCGTCATGCCGAACTCCGAACCGGTTTCGAGGAACGACGGGATCAGGTGGATCTTGCCCTCGCCGATCAGCGACCGGATCGCCGAGGTGTTGATCAGCACCTCGAACGCGGCGACCCGCCCGCCGTCGATCTTCGGCAGCAGCGTTTGGGAGACGACGCCGCGCAGGACCGTCGCGAGCTGGTGCAGGATCTGCCGTTGCTGGTTCTCGGGGAACACGTTGACGATGCGCTCGGCCGTCAGCACCGCCGACGTGGTGTGAAGCGTGGCCAGCACGAGTTTGCCGGTTTCGGCCGCGTTCAGGGTCAGCGCGATGGTTTTCGGTTCGCGCATCTCGCCGACGACAACGATGTCGGGATCCTGGCGGAGGACGGTCAGCAGGCCCTCGTAAAAGCCCAGGCAGTCGCTTCCGACCTGGCGCTGGTTGAAGATCGAGAGGCCGTCTTCGAACTGGTATTCGATCGGATCCTCTATGGTGACGATGTGCCGGCGCGCCTGGGCGTTCACGTAGCTGAGGTAGCTGGCCAGGGTGGAGGTCTTGCCGGCACCGGTCGGGCCGGTGATGAGAATCAGGCCGTTGGGCTGTTCGATGAGCTTCTGTGCCGCCAGCGGCAGGCCGATCTCGTCGAAGCTCATCACCTTGAAGGGAATCACGCGAAACACGGCGCCGACGCCGTTGATGTCGCGATAGAGATTCACCCGGAACCGGCAGACGCCTTCGAGGGAGTAGGCGAAATCCAGTTCGTTCGTTTCGGCGAACTGCTTCGCCTGCGCTTCCGTCAGGATCGCCTCAAGAACCCGGGCGAACTCGTTCTTGGTAAACCTCGCAGCGGCGAGATGCTCGATGACCCCGTCGACGCGGATGGCGGGCGCCTGACCGACCTTCAGGTGCAGATCCGAACCCCGGCGCTCGAACGTCAGTTTCAACAGTTCATACAGACTTGTTCCGGCACTCATATCCGAAGTATAGCACGAGTATCTCCGCGACTATGCAGGAAACGACCGCCATGATAAACTTTGCTCCGGTCGATCCCAAACCATTCATACCAGGACAAATCCGATGGCGAAGATCCAGCTCGAACAACTGCTCACCAGGCTCCGTCCCCTTCTCGCCACTCTGATCACCGGCTTCAAAACCGGCGAATACCGGCTTCGCAGGGAAGCGGCGATCGCGCTTTCCAAGTTCAAGTGCGAGCGCGCGACGAACTTTCTGCTCGAGAATTTCGAGAGCGACAACATCCAGGACTTCATGGCGCTCGCTCTCGGAAACATCGAAAGCTCCCGGGCCATCTCCCTGCTGATGCAGGCGCTCAACGACTCACAGCAGGAAGTCCGTTTCAACGCCGCCCAGGCGCTCGGCATGATCAAGAGCCCGGAAGCCTTCAACGTGCTGATGGAGTCCCTGAACGAGTACGCCGACACCAATATCTCCGGCGGCGCGGCCACGAGCGGCGGCGGGAAGATTTTCTTCGAAGAGGAAGCCATCATCTCAGCCATCAACGCTTTGGGCAAGATCAAGAACAATCTATCGACACCGCTCCTGAAACGCATTCTCGCCCAGGACAAGAGCCCCCGCATTCGCGCCTCGATCATCATGGCCCTCGGCATGATGTCGAACGAACGCATGCTCCCGATCTTTCAGGCGGCCCTCCGCGACGAGGATTCGCGGGTGCGGGCGAATGCGATCGAAGCAATCGAAGGTCTCAAATCGAGTTCTATTGTTGGAATTATACAACCATACCTCGACGACCCGAACAACCGCGTGCGGGCGAACGTGGCGAAGGCCATCTGGAAGTTCGGCGACTTCGACGTTTCCGACACCCTCATCCAGATGCTGACGCACGCCGACAAGCTGTATCGCGCCTCGGCCGCGTATGCGCTCGGCGAGATCCGCGACGTCCGCTTCATCCCGAAACTGGCCATGGCGCTTCGCGACGACGACGCCGACGTCCGGCGGAACGCGGCGAACGCCCTCAAGAAACTCCAGTCTCCCGACGCCGTCAAGTTGCTCACGCCGCTCCTGGACGACCCCAACTACGACGTGCGCGTACAGGTCGTCCAGGCGATCGTCCGCTGCTCCCCGTCGTCGATTCCCGAACTGCTCGTCCCGCGCCTCGAGAGCGAAGAGAACCCGATCGTCAAGGCGACTCTCATCAGCTGTATCGCGGAAACCTCCGATCAGCAGTATACCGAACTGCTGTTCAAGTTTCTCGAAGACCCCGACAGCCGCGTCGTCTCCAACACGATCGAGGCCCTTCAGAAACTCAATAAATCGGCCCCGCCCCAGAAGCTCACCACCCTTCTCAAGCGCCTGCTGTCTCACGAGGACAACCGCATCAAGACGAACGCCATCCGCGCCCTCTGGAGCTGGAACGAGTACAGCGTCCTCGACAACCTGCACCAGCTTCTGAACCACTCGGAACTCCGGCACCGCCAGTCGGCCATGTATGTCCTCGGCGAAATCGGAACGGCCCTCAGCAACGACCCGTCCGTCACCACATCGGCGAACACGCTCATCGCGGAGCTTCTGGAGCCGGGGGCCGCGGAATCGGCCGCCGCCGTTCCGGCCCAGCTCGCCGACCCCCCCGCGCCGGAAGCCCCGCCGACCGTTCAGCCGCAGGCAAAACCGGCGCCGGCAGCGGAGCCGGCCCCTGCCCCACCCCAGACGGAGACTCCGGTTTCCGAACCGCCCGCCGAAACCTTCGACCAGGAGCTGGAGCAGGCTGCGAACGCCGTCAATGCCCGCGAATTCGAACAGGCGCTGGCAATTTACACTTCGATCATCGAGGCCCAGCCCGACAACTTCAAGGCGATTCTCGGCCTGGCGAACCTGCAGTACATCCGGAAAAACTTTGCCGACGCCGCGCCCCTGTATGAAAAAGCGCTGGCCCAGCAGCCCAACCTGGTCAAGGCGCATTACAACCTCGGAACGATCGCCTACTTCCAGAAGGACTTCCAGAAGGCCCGCGATCATCTCGTCAAGGCCCTGACCCTGTATCCGAAACTCCTCGGCGCCTATCTGATCCTCGCCCAGATCTTCCAGTTCGGCGGCCGCACCGAAGAGAGCATCAAGCTCCTGACCAAGGCCGTCGAACTCTCGCCCCGCAACCCCGTGCTGTTCCAGAAGCTCGCGATGCTCCACCTTCACGCGCGCAACTTCGACCAGGCCACGGAAGTCCTCACCCGCGCGATCTCGCTTTCCCCGCTCGACATCGAGTCGAACCTGCTTCTCGCCTACTGTCTGCAGGCGACGTCACGGTCGGCCGAGGCGTTCAAGGCCTTCGACGCGACGCTCAAAGCCTGCGCCCAGTCGCCGAACCAGGACGAATCGCTCAAGGCTCTCATGCAGAGTTACCTGTTCGTGAAATCAACGCTCAAAGAGTCCTGACCATCCTCAAGGAGAGATCCCATGCAACTCGTCAAAGCAAACCGGTTCTGGAACTACAAAACCTACGACCTGACCAAAATGAGAGGAGACGATTTCCTCGACAAACTCGGCGAACTTCTCGACGACGCCGGCCGCAACGGTTGGGAACTCGCCTATATGTGCGAGAATTATATGATTCTCAAACAGTTATTCGAACAGAAATAATTCGGCGGGGCCGGCCGCAGGCAGATGCCTTCGAAGAATCGTATACAGGATACAATCACCCTCGATACGGACATCAGTCTCCTGCGCGGGATCGGGCCCAAACGCGGGGAAACCCTGCGCGCCGCCGGCATTCGCACCGTCGCCGACCTTCTTCGCCTCCAGCCGCGCCGTTACGAGGACCGCACCCGCATCCGCCCGCTCCGTGAACTTCGCGTGGAACGTCTCCTGCAGGGCCCGTTCAGGGCCGAGGTGAAATCCTTCCGCGGAAGCAGGCCGCGCGCGGGCCTCTCGATCGTGTGGGCCGAGTTCGACGACGGAACGGCCGTCGTGCGGGCCCGGTGGTTCAACCGCCCGTATCTCGTCAAGACGCTCGTCGTCGGCAAAGCCTACTTTCTGTACGGCACCGCCGTCGAGATGAAGGGCGTCCCGATCCTCGACAATCCCGAGCTCGAGCTCGAGGACCCCGCGGAAACCGCGCCCGTTCCCGGCGCCCTCACTCCCGTCTATTCCGCCGGAAAAGCGTTTGCCGAGGCGAAGCTGTCGGGAAGGCAGATCCGCCAGCTGATCGCGCGCACCCTCACAACGATCGACTGGGCCGCGAGTTTCCCGAACCTGCTCGAGTCCGGTCCCTTCCCGCGGCTCCGGCGCGCCTTTTTCGATTTTCACTGGCCCCGCACGCAGGAGGCCGCCGATCACGCTCGCCACACGGCGGCCTTCTTCGACCAGGTCCTGTTCCAGATGGCTGTCTGGCAGAGGCGCAAACGCATCACCGGCATCCTCGGCCCTGATCCGGCCTCTGCCGTCGCACCGCCGGCCGCCGAACCCGGGTATCCCATCCCGTTCCGGCTGACGCGGGACCAAAGCCTGGTTCTCGGAAAGATGCTCGCCGGACTTCGACGGGGGGCCGACGGCCCTCCTCTCAATCTGCTCCTCCAGGGTGACGTCGGCTCGGGAAAGACGCTGGTGGCCTTTCTCGCCATGCGGCATCACGCCGAGCGCCACGAACCCGGCGCCACCTGCGTGTTCATGGCCCCGACCGAAATCCTGGCGAGACAGCACCTGGAGCGGTTCCAATCGTTCTTTCCCGACGCCGCGGCCGGCTCCGATCTTCTCATCGGCGCCCTCCGGCCGCAGGACCGGCGGAACCTGCTCTCAAAGCTCTCAAATGGGAAACTCCGCTACCTGTTCGGCACCCATGCGCTGTTCCAGGACGCCGTCATCGTCCCGAATCTCGCCTTCTGCGTCATCGACGAGCAGCAGCGGTTCGGGGTCGATCACCGTCGCGCGCTCACGGCCAAGGCGGGCTCGCGGACGCCGCACCTGCTGCTCATGTCGGCGACGCCAATTCCCCGCACCCTCTCGCTGACGATCTACGGCGATCTCGATGTCGGCATCATCCGTGAGATGCCGCCGGGCAGAAAACCGGTCACAACCACCCTGCTCAGCTCGCCGGAGGACGCCTTCCCGTACATCCGGGAAGCGGTGTCGCGCCGGGAGCAGGTGTATTACGTCTGCCCGCTCATCGAGACATCGAAGAAGCTTGCCGCAACATCGGTTCGCGAAGCCGTCGAGCGGCTTCGCTCCGCGTTTCCCAACGCCACCGTCGCCGCGGTAACCGGCGACCTGGCTTCGGACCGCCGCCAGGCCGCAATGGAGGCGTTTCATGCCGGAAACATCGACGTTCTTGTTGCCACGACGGTCATCGAGGTCGGGGTGGACGCGCCGGCGGCGACGCTGATGGTGGTCGAGAACGCCGAGCGGTTCGGGCTTTCGCAGCTGCACCAGCTTCGAGGCCGGGTCGGCCGGGGCGACCGCTCGTCGAGCTGTCTGCTGATAAGCGCCGACGGCGAGGCGAACGAGCGGCTCCGGCTGGTTGCAGGCACGACCGACGGTTTCGAACTCGCCGCCGAGGATTTGCGTCTGCGAGGCCCGGGCGATCTGGCCGGAACGCGTCAGAGCGGCATCGCCCACCCCGCTTTTTCGCACCGCATGACCCCGGAGCTGATCGAGAAGGCGCGAAACCGCGCCCTCGAGCTGCTCACCGTCGAGCCCGACGAGACGCGCGCCTGGTTTGCCGCCCGCATGCGCGAGAGTTTCGGCGACCGGCTCGAAACATTCATGGAAGGGGGCTGACCGCAGATGCGCGTCATTTCAGGATCGGCCAAAGGCCGTCAACTCAAGATGCCCAAGGGGGGAAAAACCCGCCCGGCGATGGACCGCGTGAAGAGCTCGCTGTTCTCGATTCTTGCCGCCCGCATTCCCGACTGCCGGTTTCTCGACCTGTTCGCAGGTTCGGGAAGTCTCGGCATCGAGGCGCTTTCGCGCGGCGCGGCGTTCGCCGCGTTCGTCGACATGTCGAACGACTGCATCACGGCAATTCGCGAGAATCTCGAGATGACCAGGCTCGCCGACCGGGGAAAACCCTTCCGGATGGACTGCCTCTCGTTCCTGCGCGGCCGGCCGCTCGAACCTTTCGATATCGTCTGCATCGACCCGCCCTACCTGAAGGGCCTGCTCGAGCCGATCCTGAACGAGCTTCCGGTCTGCCCTCTCTTCAACGAACGCACGATCTTCATCATCGAGCGACAAAAGAAAGACGACCTGGGCCTCGACAAGAAGCCGGCCCTCGAACAGACCGACGAGCGCCTGTTCGGCGACACCGTTCTGACGTTCTTCCGGCTGAAGAAGACCGCATCTTGAGGCTGCCGCCCCTCCCCCGCCCGAACAGTGATTTTCTGGTCGTGCGTACAAGAACGGACATGGCTCTCAGAGATACGCCGGTACAACATGCTCGGTGTTCCAAGACGCAACCGAATCATCAGCGTCATCTGCGGATTGGTTCTCGAGAAAGCAAAAAGAGACCGGCGCCCCGGAAATCCGGGGCGCCGGCTTGTTGTATTCGGGAGGGGGATTACTTGAGATTCTGGGTCTGCTTGAGCTGGATGTATTCCTGGTAGGCCGCGCGATACTCGGCGAGTGCCGCCTTCACTTCGGCCGCGGAGCCGCCGGCGGTGGTGACCAGCTGCGTGTATTTGTTATACGCCGCGATATAGCGGGCGTGGGCATCGGTCACAGAAGTGTTCGACACGGACGTGCTCGTGGGCGTCGTGGTAGTCGTCGTGGTCGGAGCGGCCGCAGTCGAGTCGACAGCGGGGGCGGCGACGGTCACGTCGGTGACGGGGGCCGTATCGGACACGTGGGCGTCCGAGCCGGAGATCACGACGGCATCCTGGTCGCCGATGGTGACCGGGCCGGTCTGGTTCATGGACGGGATGACCGTGCTCATGTCGTAGTCGGACGGAGTGACCATGATTTCATCGCTGCCAGCGAGGACTTCCTGGCTGCTGGTCTTCTTCTTGTGGCGGCGATACAGATAGATGCCGACCGCGACGGCGGCGATGATGATCAGCGCCGGAATGAACAGAGGGCTCGCGATGATGCCGGCGACCCAACCAGCCACGGCACCGACGCCGGCCGCAATGGCCCCGCCGATCGCGCCAAGAGCGCCGAGGAGACCACCACCAACGGCCGCGACACCGCCGACGACCGCGGTTCCGATTCCGGCGATGCCGCCGGCTGCGCCGACCGCACCGGCAACGGCGGGGGCGGCGAGAACGACGCCGGCTCCGACGACCGCACCGGCCGCGGCACCGACAACGACGCTCTTCTTGTCGAGCGCATGGGCGGGCGCGGGCTGGAAGACGGTGAAGTCGACGACCATAAGCAGAGACAGGACGATGCAGATCACCGAACTGAACGATTTACTCTTTCTCATACGTAACCCCCTGATAATCGCGTTACGAACGGTACACCGATTAGATAATTCAAGTGTAATGATGCAACGGGGGGGCGTCAAGGTGTCTGCCCCAAATTTGAAAATTTTCATTCAAAAAGAGAATGCGGGCGGATCACGATCCTCCCTTGAACCGGACGACCGGCAATCTCGAAGCCACGTTCGCATTCCAGCCTGCCGAAGCTCGAGAGGCTCTCGCCCTTCGAGAGGCTCAGGGCGAACGGAAGACAATCATTCTGGAGGTCACGAAAAACGAGTGGAACGAGTGGAATGATGTGCTCGCCCGGAGATACGGTCTCTCTTGTCCCGGGGTTACCCCTGTCGTATGATGTACACAGATTCGAGGTGTTACCTTACCTTCATGACCGGAGGCAATCATGTATCTTGACAAGCGGAACCAGGTCGAAGTCGGCATCGCCGATCAGATCGAGATCTCGTTTCATATTCTCAACTATAATCAAAGCCTCGTGCAGTTCGCAGACAGCAAGGCGAACGCCCTTCTCCTGATCAACTCGATTTTCATTGCCGCCCTGACGCCGTTCATCGAGAGGCTGAGCCACAATTCGTTCGCCTCGGCGATCGCCGTGGGATTTTTCATCTTCAGCATCATCTCGATCCTGATGTCCCTCGGGGTCATCATGACCCGCAGCGCCGGCATCGTCGAGAACCGCACGAAGACTCTCGCATTCTACGGCCACATCATCGAAAACAATTCGGCCGAGGGGTACATTCACGAGGTTTCGTCGTGCGAGGCGAAGAAGTTCAATGAATCAATTCTTACAAATATATATACCGTCTCGAAGATCGCGGGCGCAAAGTTCTCGATCTACAACCACGGGCAGACGATGACATTGATCTCATCCCTGCTCTGGATCGTGACCATTCTGTTCATTCCGTTCATTTGATACCGCGACTTTCGCCCGTTCCGGATAGGTTTCCCTGAGCAGGTCGGCAAGCAGGGTCCAGCGCGCCTGGACCCTGTCGTTTTTCACGGCGATCCAGACGGCGCGTTTACTTCCCATCAGCACGAGGGTTCTGCGAGCCCGCGTCATGCCAGTATAGAGCAGGTTCCGTTGGAGCATCACGTAGTGCTGGGTCGTCGCGACGAGCACCACGGCCGGGTATTCGCTTCCCTGGGACTTGTGAACGGTGATCGCGAACGCGTGGGAGAGGTCGAGCAGATCGGCGGCCTGGTATACCCGTTCCCCCTGAGGGAACTCGACGACGATCTCCTGATCTTCGGTCTCGACATTTCGGACAATGCCGATGTCGCCGTTGAACACGTCGAGGTCGTAATTGTTTTTGAGCTGGATCACCTTGTCGCCGACGCGAAAGACCCGGTGCATGTGCGTCAGCTCGGGTTTTTCGGGGGAAGCGGGATTCAGCGCCTCCTGCAGTTCCCTGTTGAGGTTCGCGGCGCCGAGCGTGCCGCGGTTCATTGGGGTGAGCACTTGGATGTCCTCGATCGGATGGTATCCGAACCGTTTCGTCAGACTCAGCGACACCACGTTCCGGAGCAGGGGAAGCGCCTTGTCGGGCTCGCCCGCGTCGAGGAAGTAGCAGTCGGTGCGCGTTTTCCCGTCGGGGGAAACGAGGATCGGCATCGCGCCGCCGTGGACGCGATAGGCATTGCGGATGATCAGCGACTCCTCCGCCTGCCGGAAAACGATGTTCAGCCTCACGACGGGCGCGACGCCGGATTCGATCAACTGGCGCAGCAGCAGGCCTGGGCCGACGGACGGCAACTGGTCGGCGTCGCCGACGAGCACGCAGGTGGCGCCCGGCGGGACAGCCTTGATCAGCGCGTGAAACAGGTTCATGTCGATCATCGAGGCCTCGTCGACGACGAGGGTGTCGCAGGCGAGCGGCTTCGACTGGTTGTAGCGGAAGCCGCCCTCCTGGGGCGAGTATTCGAGCAGGCGGTGGATCGTTTTCGCCTCCCGACCGCTCACTTCGGCGAGGCGTTTCGCGGCCCGGCCGGTCGGGCTCGCGAGCAGGACCCGGCGGCCCATCAGCGTATGCGCCTCGACGAGCGTTTTCAGGGTCGTCGTCTTGCCGGTGCCCGGACCGCCGGTGATGACAAGAAATCGCTCGCGCAGCGACTTTTCGACGGCGACGGCCTGGATCTCGGTGAGCGTGATACCCGCCTTCGAGGTCGCCCCCTCGAGCGCTGCAAGCAGCTTCCCCCGGTCGGGGCCGCCTGGACCGCGCCATCCTGGCGCCGGCGGCCCACTTCCCCTGTCGTGGGAGGCGTGGTCAGGCGCGTCCTGCAACAAGGGGGCGAGGCGCTCAACGACGCCGATCTCGTCACGCCAGGCGAACGAGAGATACACGCAGGCGATGTCGCCGTGGTCGCGAATGACGATGCGCCGGTCTTTCGTCTGGGCGTCGATCGCTCCTTCGACGGCCGCCACATCCTCGACCTGGAGGATCTCGACGCTTCGCTTCACCAGCTCGGGGCGCGGCAGGAACATGTGGCCTTCGTCGAGAGCGGCGTTCAGGACGAACAGCAGGCCGGCCTCGAGTCGGCGCGGGTCGGCACCGGTGATGTTGAACTCAGCGGCGATCTTGTCGGCCGTCTTGAACCCGATGCCCCGGATCTCGTAGGCAAGCATGTAGGGGTTGGCCGCCACCTTCGCGATGGCGTCCTGGCCGAGATTTTTGAAGATGCGCACAGCGTAGGCCGTCGAGATGCCGTGTCCCTGCAGGAAGATCATCACGTCCTGGATCGCCTTCTGCTGCTTCCACCCCTCGATGATGCGCGCGCTGCGCACGGGACCGATGCCGTCGCAGTCGGCGAGCCGGTCGGGCCGGCTTTCGATCACATCGAGCGTCTCGGTTCCGAACGCGGCCACGAGGCGCTTCGCCGTCACCGGGCCGACCCCCTTGATCAGGCCCGAGCCGAGATATTTCTCGATGCCCCGCACCGTCGCCGGTTTCATCGTCGTGTATTTGAACGCGTGAAACTGCGGCCCGAACTGGGGATGGCAGGTCCAGGTGCCGTAGACGCGCAGCTCCTCGCCCGGATGGATCGCCGAAAAACTGCCGACGACGGTGACGCCGTCAGCCCGGCCCTTGACGCTCGTCCTGAGCACGGAGTAGCCGTTCTGCGGGTTCGTATATGTGATGCGTTCGACGACGACGGTCAGGCACTCGTTTTCCACGCCATCATTCTACCAGAAGACCCCGGAAAAGCGCCCGCACTTTCTGGCTGATACCTCCCCTGGAGAGCGCGGGCGGATCACGGATCCGGCCCGACGCCGCGCGCTTGTTCACCAACCTACGGCGACCGTGAACCGGATGCGCACGCCCTGATGTCCGCATTGACAGCGGCGCGAGGCAATGATAGGGTGGAACCTGCATGAATTCTTCATTTCCTGCGTTGCAACAACGCCTGCCGGCCTTGCTCGCAGGCGCGTTCCTCTTCGTGCTTTTCGCCGTCTGGACGGCTTCGCTGATTCTCGAGAACGATCCCCAGCCCAACATCGACATCGTGTTGTCGCCTTCCGCACGTCTCGCCCCCGGCGACACGACCGAAGTCGCGCTGTATGCTCTCGGCCGCGACAAACCGTATCCCGTCCAAAGTCTCAAACTCGAGGCGCACCTTCGCTCCGCCGGGCGGTCCGTTCCGCTCGTACCCCCCTTTACGGCCGTCGAGAAACGCCCGGGGGTGTATGCCGCCAAAATCTCCCTTCCAGATTCGTTCAACGACGGCATGTATGAACTCGCCGTCTTCCGCTCGAACGCTCGCCGACAACCGCTCGCCGTGTTCAGCATCCAGGCGGGAACGAACTACTCGTTCGCCGCCACTCCGCCCGGCCTCCCTCTTCGCACAGGCGGTTCCTACCGGTTCGATCTCGCCGCCATCGATCCCGCAACCTCCCGTCCGCTCCCGCGCCTTCCCGTCAGATGCAGGATCACAACCCCGGACGGCTTCACCACGACGAACAGGGTCGCGTTCACCACCCGTCAGGGAACGGGCGATTTCACCTTTTCCCTGCATCCGGAAAGCCCGACCGGGGAGTATCTCTTCGACTTCTCGTGCGGGAACCGGTCGCTCCAGTTCCGCGTTCCGGTTCTGCCGGCGCTCCCCCCCCTCGTTTTCCTGAGGAGTTTTCTGACCCGCGCCGCTTCGAATCTTCCGACGCCCGTTTCCGGATTGATACCCGTTTTCCCGGTTCGCCCGGAGAGCCAGGCGCGCTGGAGCCTTCACCATGGAAAAGAGCCACATTCGCCGATCCGGTGGGCGAAAGCGGGCGGCAGAGGCGTTCGGGTGAATTTCGATCTCGGCACGCGTCGATTCGCCGTAATTGAGCTCTGGCAGCGCAACAGGCTGCTACATTCGTCGCTTTGTCCCCAGGCTTCGGGCACCGTCAAAATAACCTTTCGCAACAGGCTTCCCCTCACGGCACCGATCAAGGTGAGGCTGTGGCAGAAGAAGCGCCGCCAGGTCTGGTCAGACGAGTATGTCATTCCGACGCTTTCCGGAGCTGACGAAGCAACTCGCAGGTTTCGGCGCCTGGCCGAAGACTGCGAGCCGCCTGCCGACCGCACCCTCGCCCGTCTGCTGACGCCGGCGGCCGCTTCCGTGCAGGTCGGAAGCGGCTATCAGCGAACCGACGGTCTCACGCTCGCGACCGGTTTTCTGTCCGAGGTCTGCCGACTCTCCCTTCCCTGGATTCTTCTCGTCGCCATGATCCTGCCGTTCGCCGGCACCATCTGCAGCGATGCCGGGAAGAACGGGTGCCAAAGCGTCTCCGCTTTTCTCCTCCCTGTGACGGCAGCCATGATGGTCTTTTTTTTCCTGGCCCGATCCGGTTTCGCGGAGCCTCCCGGCCCGATCCTGCTGTTCGTGGGTTTCCTCGCCGCAGCTCTGATGCTCAACGCCGGCCGGTATTCATCGGCAGGCGAATCCCTCATCCGCACCCCGCCCAAATCGGTCCCGCAAGCCGTTCGTCAGCCCCCCATCCGGGCTATCGAGGCGTTCGTTCTCCTCGGAGTCATCCTCTCCGGGTCCCTTCTTGGAAAGATGCTTACCGGCGACCTGGCTTTTCAGGCGTCGCAGGCTACGTTTCTGGCGTTCATCGCCGCCGTATCGGGGCTCATGACCGCGATATGCATGCTGGGAACGGGTTCGCTGAGTCTGAGCAGACCCGATCCGTCCCTGTTCGCGGCGGTTTCCGACCTTCTGTCGCGATTCACCTCCGGTCTCGCAAAAGGCGGATGGAAAGTCGCTCTCCTGCTCACGCTTCTCATGGCGGGGCTTTTCGCAGGAATCCTGCGTCTTCACACGCTGTTTCATCCCCCGTCCTCAGAGATGTCCGGACCGGCTGTCCGCCGCGCCTGGAGACAGAAGAATGCTTTCGCTCTTCGGTCGCAGCAGCTCCAGTTCGTTCCCACGGAGTCTGCGGCTGCAGAGAGCGGCGGCCTCGAAACGGCGACGGGACCCTCCGACGCGCAGCGCGCCATACAATCTCGGTTCCTCCTTCTGCGAGGCACAAAACACTGGACCGGTCGAAAAATTCAGAGAATCAACGTCTTCACGAAACCCAGGGATTTTCTCGATCGGTGGGTCCGCTCTCTCGCATCCCTCCGTCCTACCCTCTGGACGATCTGCCTTGAACTCAATGCCAGGGCCACGCGCTTCCAACTCCTCGACCCGTCCGAGCGACGCGAAGAGCGGGAACGCCTGGAAGCCTGCCTGACCGTCTTTGGAAACATGCTATCCCGCGAGGTCCAGGGAGGAAAAACCATTTCTCCGGCCCGCAAGCAGTTCCTTGCCGACACCCTGACGAGCCTCTCCGGGGCGGTTTCAACCGATGCGGCCTTCAGGCAGGCGCTTCAGGCGCTTCCCGTCGTTCCGGCAACCGGCGAAGAGGTCGATCCGGCCGTCGGTCTGATCGAGTATCCGACCGCGACGCCGCCGGTCGAGATTCCAGCTCTCGTCGCCCCGGCCTTTCGGCCGGGTGGGGCGCTCCGGCTCGGAAACGAAAGCGGTGTCTCGGTTTCGTTCCCCATCCGCCCCGAAATGACGCCCCTCGTGCGCGGAACATCCTTCCGTGACACGTTCGAAATCACCCGTCTCGAAACTCTCCGCGAGAGACCGCTTCTTCTCGAGCTGGTTTTCATCCCCTGAAGGTGATTTCTCCCGCCGACTGAGCTACAATGAAGAGATGAAAACCTTCGACGAAGCCTATGCCACGATCATGGAAGTCGCCGCCGGCTCCGTGCCCGAAAGCGAGCCTGTTCCGCTCGATGCGGTCCCCGGCCGCATTCTCGCCGAGAACCTCGCGGCGCCGGAGGATCTGCCCATGGCCGACAACTCGGCGATGGACGGGTACTGTTTCAGACGCTCTGACGCCGTTGCCGCGTCATCCGGAACCCCGGTTTCCCTCCCGCTCGCGTCCGGGATCGACGCCGGCCATCCTCTCGAGGCGCTCCCCGAGGGTCATGCAGCGTATATCGCGACCGGCGGCATTCTCCCGGTCGGCGCCGACACGATCGTCAGGATCGAGGACGCCGAACTCCCCGCACCCGGCACGCACCTCCTGGTTCGCAGTCTCCCTCCCGAAGGCGCCTACATCCGGCGTCGCGGCCGAGACCGACGTTCGGGCGATCTCGTGCTGGCCGCGGGCGTGCGGCTCACTCCCTATGCCGTCGGCGTCGCGGCGTCGCTCGGTCGGACCGTCGTCCGCGCGGCGCGACGGCCGCGGGTCTGCATTCTCGTCTCCGGAGACGAGCTCGTCATGCCGTTCGAACACCCCCGGCCCTGGCAGGTCCGCAACACCAACACCCCGATTCTGAAAGCGCTCATCCGCTCGGCCGGCGGAGAGCCGATCGATCTCGGCATCGTCCGCGACGACCCCGGCTCCGCCGAAGCCGCCCTTCGGCGGGCCGCGGAACTGGGCGACGTCGTCGTCTCCTCCGGCGGCATCTCGATGGGCCGGAAAGACCCTTTTGTCACGGCGCTGGACGCCATCGGAGCCGCGATATCCGTCAGAGGCGTCGCGATGAGGCCGGGCAAGCCCATCACGTTCGGACGCATCGGCAACACCCCGTATTTCGGGCTTCCCGGCAACCAGGCGTCTTCCGCCGTGACGGCCGAACTGTTCCTGCGCCCGTTCCTGGCGCGTCTGCAGGGAAGCGCGGATCCGGACCACCGTCGCGTCCTGCTCCCCCTGGCGAAAGATGTGACGAACCGCACCGGCCGCGATGATTTCCAGCGGGGGCGGCTTGTCAGCACGGCATCGGGACCCGTCGCCGAAACGCTGGAAAAGCAGGATTCCCATTTTCTCTCGTCTCTTCTCGGAGCGGACCTCCTCGTCAGAATTCCTGGCGACAGGCCGCAGATCAGAGCCGGTGAGCTCGTCGAGTGCCGGTTCATCGGCTGAGGAACCTCATCATGCTGTCACCGTTCGAAATTCCCGACACCCTGGCGATGGACATCGGAACCGGCACCAAGGATGTGATGCACTTTTCTGCCCGTCACACGCTCGAAAACAACGTCAAGCTCGTCGTGCCGACGCCGGCGCTCGTGATGGCCGACCGGCTGGAGCGTCACGAGGGGGAGTTGCGCATTTCCGGTTACACGATGGGCGGCGGATATCTCGCGAAGGTCATCAAGCGGCACCGGGCCTGCGGCAGGCGCGTCGTCATGGAGGAAATGCCCGCTTTCACGGTCCGCAACAACATCGAAGAGATCGAAGCCGCGGGTATCGAGATCGTCGAGCGGGTCGAGGAGCCCACCCACGTTTTCGACGAGATCGAACTGCCGCTCTATTACGAGCTGCTCGGCCGGTTCGGCATCGACACGAAAAAGATCAGAATCATCGGCATCTCGGCCCAGGACCACGGCTACAACACGAGCGAGGAGTCTTCTCGGCGGAACCGGTTCAAGTATTTCCTCGACCATCTCGCCGGCGAACGCTCCCCCCGCTCGCTGGTCTTCACCGACACCGATCTTCCCGACGTCTTCGGCCGTCTCTTTTCGGGCGCACGGTGTGTGAAGCATTTCGATCATACGCTCCGCGCCGTGCTGATCGACACCTCGTTCTCCGCCATTCTTGGCTGTGGTCTCGACCCGAGAGTCGCCGCCCTGCGCGGCCCGGTGCTGTACATCAATTACGGGAACGGGCACACGATGGCCTGCATCATGGACGGCACCCGCATTCTCTCGTTTTTCGAGCACCACACCCGCGTCCTCAAGACGAAACCCGAGGTCATGGCCGGCTTCATGAGCCGGCTCGCCGAAGGGAAGCTTTCGACCGACGAAGTGTTCGACGACGATGGGAACGGCTGCGTGACGTTCGAGCCCATCGCTTTTTCCGAACTCGCCGGCGTCGTCGTGACCGGCCCTCAACGCCATCTGATCGAACAGAGCGGCCTCGGTCCGTTCGTCGAGGCGGCGCCCGGGGGCGACATGATGATGACCGGACCGCTCGGCCTGCTGCGGGGCGTCACCATGCGGAGGCATGAGTTGTGCGGCTGATCAAGTTTTATAGTTGCTTATACATATTTTTCATTTTGCTCGTTTTGTTGTTCGCATCCGTTTTGCCCGCCGGCGCCTGCGACGACACGCTGATTTCCCTGATGACGGCGAACGATCCCAACAGCGCGTTCAGCCTGGGGATCAAGGAGTTCAACCGCTCGCTCAACCTCCTCGGAACGGCGCTGAGATACAATGAACTCGATGCCGTCCCCGGCCACCTGGTGAAAGTCATGGAGGCCTGGCTGGCCTTTTCCAACAAGTTCAACGTCAACCCGCCCGAAGCGGCGCGCGAGGACATAGCCTGGGCCGCCAAGATGAGCGAGACGGCGGAACGGATCGGCCGGATACGCAGGCTCATCGAAGAGAAGAAACACGTCGAGGCGCACGACGCCGTGCTCGCCCTGAGCGGCCGGCTGGGGATCTTTTTCGAGGCCGTCGGCATGAGCCCGATCAAGCGCAGGTTCCTCATCGGATCGGAACTGCTGATCCGCCTCGAGCAGGACCGCGTCGGGAGCAGATTCGAAAATATGAAATCGACCTGCGCCTCGTTCACGGCGTGGCTGACCGAGTTCCGTCCGACGCTCGCATCGGACGCCCTCGCTCCCTATGACCGCATCATCGATGCCGCCGGGCGGCTCGACATTATGCTCGACGGCGATCCGGCCAGTTCCTCGCGGCAGATCGAGGCGCTCGTGAAACTCATCGAAGCCAGCGTGCTGGACCTTCGCGCGCGCGTCCTCATGCGCGAGTGGTTCCCGCCGGCGCCCGATGCCGACGTTCAGAGAACGGCCCCGGACGCGGCCGGTGCCCCCCGCTGATCGTCTGACAGCCACTTCGATGGCAGGAACATCCGAACCATGTATCGCCACCACTTTCCCCTGATGAACGAGCTTTTTGGCTGGCTCCGAACGACCTGGGCTTGGCCTGGCCTCGAAGAGGTCGGCCGGTTTCTCGGCACTCATCTCATTTCCGGCATGATTCCGGCGTTCTTCATCGCCGGCGCGATCGCCGTCTTTCTGGACAAGCAGCGCATCACCAGGCTCATGGGGCCGCAAGCCCCCGCCTGGGTCTCCTATCCCATCGCCTCGTTCGCCGGGGCGATCCTCACCGTCTGCTCATGCGGCGTCATCCCTATATTTACAGGTATCCTTCAGCAGGGCGCGGGCATCGGCCCGGCGTTCACGTTCCTGTTCTCGTCTCCGGCGGTCAACCTCATCGCCCTGACCTACACGACCACCTTTCTGGGTCTCGGCTTCACCGCCGCCCGCATCGTCGCGGTCATCGCCTCGTCCATCGCGATCGGGCTTGTGATGCGACTTCTGTTCAGAGAGCCTCCGCCGCTGGCCGTTCCCACCCTGGCGATGGCCGAAGAGGAAAGCGACCGCACCGACGGCCAGACGCTCATCGTCTTCCTCCTGCTCCTCCTGATCATGCTCACTTCGACGGGCATCTTCGACCGGCATCTCCGGCCCGACCCCGTCGCCATCAACTCTCCCATGCTGACGTCCAGCATGATCAGAGCCCTCGATTTCCTGCTGTCGAAACTCCTGGTGATTTTCTTCGAGATCGCGATTCTTGCCGGCGCCCTGTGGAAATGGTTCAGACCCGACGAGGTGAAACAGTGGCTGAAAAAGTCCTGGAGCCTCTTCGTGATGATATTTCCAACGGTTCTGCTGGGTATTTTCATTTCGGGACTGCTCGCCGCTCTCGTCCCGCTGACCCGGTATATGTCGCTCTTCTCCGTCAATTCGATCGAGTCGAACCTGCTGGCAAGTCTGATCGGCTCACTGATGTATTTCGGGACGATCGTCGGCGTGAATATCGTAGCGACCCTCGTCCATTTCGGCATGCACACCGGCCCGGCCCTGACGCTCATCCTTTCCGGCCCGGCCGTGAGTCTCCCGAGCGTTCTCGCCCTCCAGGCCGTCGTCGGCAGAAAGAAGGCCGTTGTCTTTCTTCTGCTCGTCATGCTCTTTACCGCGCTGAGCGGGTATCTATACGGCATGCTGTAATATTCGTCCGCAACCGCCGCCCCGGATCCCTGCCGTTCAAACTCGGTTTGCTCTCTCCGGTTACCTCCGGGGTGACGGTAAGGGGGGGAGTGTGGTATAACGAAGTCGGTGCCGCCGGGTGACGAAAAAATTCGCTCAGGGGCGCGGAATGGTTGTCGCACAGTAATTCGAAAGGACCGTGTCATGTCGAAGAAGACCGCTGCTGACCTCAATCCCATCCAGGACTTGATGAAGGAAGGGAAGTATGACGAGGCCCGGCCTCTGCTCCAGGACTACCTGAAGCACAAGCCGGATGATCCACTGGCACTGCGCCTGTACGGCAACACGTATGCCTACACCGGCTTTCTCGGCAAGGCCAAGAAAATCTGGAAGGACGCCATCCGGAAATTCCCGGACAACATCGATCTGCTGTACAATTACGCTCTCGCCTTCTACCTCCAGGGCGACCTGGAGACGGCCTACCGATACTGGAAACGGGCTCTGGCCCTGAACGGAAAGGATTCAGAAATTCTGTTCAGCCTGGGCCAGGTCGCGCGCGATCGCGGGATGCTCCGCCGGGCGGTATCATGGTGGAAGAAAGCTCTCCAGATCGACCCCTCCAACGTCGAAACGATGAACAACATCGGCACCGCCTTCGCCTCGCTCGGCATGTTCGGAAAAGCGGCGCTCTGGTATGAAAAAGCTCTCGCCGAAGATCCGGACTACGCTCTCGCCCACTTGAACCTCGCCAACGCGAAGTTCGAACTCCACCAGTTCGACGAGGCCTCGGCACATGCCGAAAAGGCCGCTCAACTCGATCCCTCGAGCCACCTCGAGGCATCGGAAACCCTCATCCGAAAAGTGAAGGCGGCCCGCCCGCCGGCCCCGGCCCCAAAACCGGAGGCGCCGAAAGCCGAAGCGCCGAAGTAACCTCCTCCGTTCCGCTCACGAACGCAGCCCCGGGTCAGGACGGCCCGGGGCTGCATTTTTATATACAGACATCTATATATTACTGCACGGCGAAAACCTGTTCGTGTTCCTCTTCGCGCCGCGCCCTTCGACACGCTCAGGGCGAACGGGGGATCTCATTCGACGGGGCTCGAAAACCCGGTGTCCGGCGGTGGTTCGCTCAGTTCAGGGCTTCGACGGCAGGGGGATCGCCGTCGGTGCACAGGCCCGCGACGAGAACCCGGCGGTTGGATCGCAACATTTCGTTTTCCCTCGACAACCGCTCGTTTTCAGTCTTCGCGCAGTTCAGCTGACGGGTCATTTCGGCGTATTTCTCGGCCATTTCGGCCAGCACGCACTGAAGTTCACGCATCTCCGACGCGATCGAGTCGAGAAAGGAGCACAACGCGGGCGAATCGATTTCCCCGTGCGTCTCCGTGACCGAGTGTTCAAGCTGCGGCATATGACCCTCCGATGAAGTCGAACACATGTTCCACAACCTTCATCGGCCAACCCGGCCGCCGGGCTTAGCGGTTGATGAAAATCAGTCCGCCAGACCGTGGGGGTCGGAGCCGACGCACATGAGCCCGTAGGGTCCCGATCCGGCAGTCGCCTTGAAAAAATACTGGTACCGGTTTCCCCTGATGGGACACTGCGGCGGGGAATGGAGATATCCGGCCTTCCAGAGCACGTTCGCCGGATCGCTGGCGAGCTCTCGTGTGAACCTGTTCTCCTGGCAGTATACCTCGATCGCGTCCCTGATCAGCCTGTTGTTGGCGTAGCATGCCCGTTGCCTCGCCATGGGGCCGATCGGAAGCCAGGTCGGCGACACTTCGCGGATGAGGATGACCAGCAGCAGCATCGCGCCTACCCCCATGACGATGCCGACCACCAGCATGCTCAGAGATGCCTGGAAACTCCTCAGCACGAGCCATGTGTCGTACAACCAGCTTTTCCCGCTCCTCGGCTGCGCGTCGATGGTCCGGATCTCGTCCTGTTTCGGCCGGGCCAGCCAGAACGCGCATTTCCGGCAGAACCGCTGACTCGGCAAAACGTCCTCTTCGCACCTGGGACAGCTGCGATAGGAATGATGCCTCTCGATCGTCGATCTCATCGAATCTCTCCCATGCCGGCTTTTGCTTACTATACTCCCCCCCGGGCGCCAAGGGAAGAAGCTGTTCATACCACCGATGAACGACATTCGAGGGATCAGCTGGCAGATTTTCAACCCGCATGCCCGATTTTCGTCATTTTCCTCACTCTGAAGCCCGGAAATGACGATGATCGTTACAAAGTCGTCATGGCATTCATTTTGCTCAATCAAAACAGCCCCGTTTTGCCCGATACCGGCAGCGGGGTTCGCGTGAAGATGTTTCACCGAAGAAAGGTTTTCAAGATGAGAAGATCGTATCCTTGGCTCGCCATCATGCTGATACTCGTCGTCTGCGCGGCGGCACATGCGGCGTACCCCGATCCGCCCTCACTGCCTCCTACCCCGCCTTTACCCCAACTTCCGCCGATCGGCGGGAACCCCGGAACCCCAACGGCTCCGGACAATCCAGGCTCTCCGCCGACTCCGAACCACCCGTCGCCCCAGCCGCCTCCGGGGGCGCCGACAACGCCGGGATACCCCGGCCATCCCCAGCCTCCCCAATATCCCGGATACGAGTCGGCCGAATCGCTGTATCGCAACGGAATGGAAGCCGCTTCCCGCGGCGATTATCGCCGGGCAATCTACAATTTCCGCCGGCTTCTCGAACGGTATCCGTACGATTTCCGCGCTCCCGAGGCTGCGTTCCAGGCCGCCGAATGCTCCTGCAAGACCGGTGAATTCGACCGCGCCATTGAGTATTACAGGCGCGTCGTCACCTCATACCCGCGCTCCGCCCGGTGCGAGGAGTCGATGTTTCTGATCGGCCGGTGCATGAGCACTCTCGGCGAACATCGCAACGCCCTCGACCAGTTCATCGCCTTCATCCGGAAATACCCGAACGGCCGGCTGACCGACGACGCCTGGTTCTTTCTCGGCCAGAGCTACGAGCGGCTGAACGACCCGGCCGACGCCATTACCTGCTACCGCGAACTGATCAACCGCTTCCCCGGTTCGGACTATTACTCCCAGGCCCGGGCGCGGCTTCGCGAGCTCGAACAGGTCGGGTATCCTCCGACCTATCCCCCGACATACCCGCCCGGCAACGGGTATCCGTCTTTCACCGACCGAAAGTTGTACGACATGGGGCACACGGCCCTGTTGAACCGGGACTACAACGGCGCCCGCAGCCGCTTCGACGAACTGCTCCGCAGGTATCCCGATTCGGCGTGGGCCGACGACGCCCTCCTCTGGACAGGCAAGAGCTACGCCGAAGAGCGCAATTGGAAAGCCGCTTCGAAAGCGTTCTCGGACCTTCTGTTCCGGTATGCCGATTCCGAACTCCGCCCCGACGCCCATTACAGTTACGCATGGAGCTTGTATCAGCAGGCCATCGCGGAAACCGGCCGCCGGCTGTTCGAGCAGGCAGCGACCGAGTTTTCAAGTTTCGGGTACACGTTTTCGACTCATTCCTGGGCGCCCGAAGCCGTCTATCTTGCCGGCGACTGCTACGACCGCATCGGGAACACGACCACGGCCCGCCGGTATTTCCAGGAGACGATCACCCGGTATCCCGGCTCGACGGCCGCGCAGAAAGCCAGAGAACGACTCGACGGCACCTTCTGAATCATCCGTCCGTCATCTTCCGGCCGGGTCATCGACCCGGCCGGTTTTGTCGTTTCCGGACATGCGGGTTTGCCAGAGTGCGGGTGCGTGTGATACTCATGAGCGGTCGCGCCTTCCGGGGCAGAAAAGACGATCCCACGAGACGACACGAAGAGGCAACGAATCGACATGGACCAATCAACGACCATACACGGCTGGCTGGATGCGCTGGGCTCCTTCATGAGCGATCTCAGCGGCTGGGTCTGGGGCCTTCCCCTTCTCGTGCTGCTGTTCGGCACGCACCTGTATCTCACGTTCAGGCTCCGCTTCATCCAGAGATATATATTTACAGCGATAAAACTTTCGGTGAAGCGTGAAAAAGAGGGCACGGGCGACGTTTCCCAGTTCGGCGCTCTGACGACCGCGCTCGCGGCGACGATCGGCACCGGCAACATCGTCGGCGTCGCGACGGCCGTCGCGGCCGGCGGCCCCGGCGCCGTCCTCTGGATGTGGCTGACCGGCGTTTTCGGCATCGCAACCAAGTATTCCGAGGCGTTGCTTGCCGTGCGGTTCCGCGTCGTGACCCCCGACGGCCAGATGGCGGGCGGCCCAATGTATGCGCTCGAGCGCGGTCTGAAGGCGCGCTGGGGGTGGCTGGCCTCGGCTCTCGCCGTCATTTTCGCCCTGTTCACCGCGATCGCCGCCTTCGGCATCGGCAACATGGTCCAGGCGAACTCGATCTCGGTGATGCTGCACGAAAGTTTCAGCGTTCCCGCCTGGCTCTCCGGGGTCTTCCTGGCCCTCCTGACGGCGTTCGTCATTCTCGGCGGCATCAAATCGATAGCCCGCGTCTGCGAGAAGCTCGTTCCCTTCATGGCGTTTTTTTATGTAATCGGTTGTATTATTTTACTTGCATTAAAATGGGAAACCCTCGGCGAGTCCCTGATCCTGATCATATCCTCCGCTTTTTCCGGCCACGCCGCCCTCGGCGGCTTTCTCGGCGCGGGTGCCAAGGAGGCGGCCCGATACGGCATTGCGCGCGGCCTGTTCTCGAACGAATCGGGTCTCGGAAGCGCGCCGATCGTCGCGGCCGCCGCCCAGACGAAGAATCCCGTCCGGCAGGCTCTCGTCTCCTCGACCGGCACGTTCTGGGACACCGTCGTCGTCTGCGCCATCACCGGCCTTGTCATCGTCAATTCCGGCGACTGGATCAATCCGGTCTGCAGCCTCGAACGCCTTTCCCCCGAGACCGTTTCGACCCTCGAGAAGAGCGGCATGATGACTCCGTCCGGCAAGATTCTCTTCGAGAAGCTCCCCGCCGGCATGAAGACGGAACTCGCCCTCGCCGGCGCCTTCTCGTCCATCACCCTGATCCCGGAAAGACTGCCTGCCCGCGTCGCCGACAACCTGAGCGAGGCCAAGATCGAACCGGCCTCGGTGAAGTCGTTCGAGATCCTTCCCGAACCGCTGAAGAGCGAAGTCGCCTCCACTGACGCCTGGCATCCGCATGCCCCCAGAGGCGCGGCGCTCACCAAGGCGGCGTTCGCCGAGATCCCGACGATCGGGCCGGGGGTCCTGGCCTTCGGCCTGCTGACGTTCGTGTTCTCGACGATCCTCGGCTGGTCGTATTACGGGGAAAAGGCCGTCGAGTATCTCTTCGGAGCCCGCGCCATCAGGCCCTACCGGTATGCCTGGGTCATCGCCGTCCTGCTCGGCTCGATGTTGAAGCTGAACGTCGTGTGGGACTTCGCCGACGCGGCGAACGGGCTGATGGCCGTGCCGAACCTGATTTCCCTGCTGGCGCTCAGCTCCGTCATCGTCGGCGACACGAAAAAATACCTCTGGGAAGGGAACCTGGACGCGGAAATACACCTCGATATGCAACCTCCGTCGAAAACATGATCGAATCCGCCGCTGTCCTGCTGCGTTCTGCTTTGTCGGTACAATTCATCGGAAACGATGGTGGGAGGCAATACATGCATCATTCCAACCTGTTCCTGGCGATCATCCTCCTGATGTCGCTCTGCGTTTCACCCCTCGCGGCCGCCGACCGGGGCATCATGTGGGCTGACGTCGACAAGGCGGTCAACGAAGGCCTGCCCCAGACGGCGATCGAAAAGCTCGAACCGATCATCAAGAGCGCCGTCGAGGACGGGAAGGTGACCGAGGCAGCCCGCGCGATCTGCAAAAAGATCGTCCTCGAGGGCAACATTCAGGGCAACAAGGCCGAGGAGAAGATCGTGCGCCTCGAAAAAGAGATCGAGACCTCCGATGCCTCGATCCGGCCGCTGCTGCGCATCGTGCTCGCCCGCTGGTACTGGCATTACTTCCAGCAGAACAACTGGCGGTTTCTGGATCGTACACAGACGGAAGGGCTCGACGAAAAGGATTTCACGACGTGGGATCTTCCGAAGCTGTTCCTCAAGATCGGAAGTCTGTATGAAAGCGTTCTGGCCGACGAGAAGACGCTCCAAGCCCTCCCGTTTTCCGACCTGAGCGAGATCGTCGACGCCGGCAACCAGCCAGCCGACCTGTGGCCGACGGTGTTCGACTTCTACGGCCATCAGGCCCTCGAGTTCTACACATCCGGTGAACAGGCCGGCGCCGCCCCGCAGGAAGCGTTCGAGATCGACGCCGCATCTCCGGTCTTCGACGATGCGAAGACGTTCGTCTCATGGAGCGTGGTCGCGACCGATACGAACTCCCCCACCTTCCGCGCCCTCAGTTTATATCAACGTCTATTGAAGTTTCATCTTGCGAAAGCAGACATCAGCGCCCTGGTCGATCTTGACCTTCAGCGGCTCAAATGGGCGAACAGCGTCGCGAAGCCGGCCGGCCGCAGCGACCGGTATATCGCCCAACTGAAGGCGATCGCCGCCGAGTATTCGACGAACCCGCTTTCCGCCCTCGCCCTCGCGATGTGCGCGGAAGAGCTTCAGTCGCGCGGACAGAAGCAGGAAGCGTGGAAGATCGCGAAGGAAGGCAGCCGGCAGTTCCCGGCCTCGGACGGCGGCGTGATGTGCCAGGGGATCATCAACGCGATCGAGGCGAAGCAGCTCCAGATCGACACCGAGCGCGTTTCGAACGATCCGACCGCATCGGCGCGCATCAGCTGGTGCAACATCGACCAGGTCCATTTTCGTCTGATCGACATCTCCGATCGCGAGTTGTTCCGGCCGAACGGATACGATCCCGAAAGCTTCTCCTGGGATGAAATCCGCGGACCGCTGTCGCAGAAGCCGGCGGCCGAATGGAAGACCGATCTCGAGCCGACCCCCGACTTCAACGCGAAGGCGAAAACCATCGAGATTCCGAAGGTCAAACCGGGCCTGTACATGCTCTATGCGAGCTGGAAGCCCAATTTCAGCGAGGGCAACAACGCCATCCGGTACACGCCCGTCTGGGTGACGAAGCTCGGCCTCGTCGTCAGAAACCGCAACGGCGTCTGCGACGGCATTCTCGCCGACAACGCGACGGGCAAACCGATCGGGAGCGGCAAGATCATCGCCTATACGTACAACTATGATAAAGGATGGAAGCGTCAGGCCACGGTGGAAACTGACGCAGACGGCGTCTTCCGCTTCGACCAGAAGCTCGACAACGTCGTCCTCCTCGCGAAGGCCGAAGGGGAGCAGCTCCTTCACAACGGACGATACTCCTCCTGGACCCATTCCGAGTATACCGCGGACGACCGGGTGTTCTTCTTCACGGACCGCGGCCTGTACCGCCCCGGCCAGACGATCCAGTTCAAGGCCGTCTGCGTCCGTATCGACCACGAGAAGAACAGATACGAGGTGCTGCGTGACTGCCGTTTCACCGTCAGCCTCAGGGATGTGAACGGGGAAGAAGTCGCGAAAGCCGAGCTGTCGACGAACGATTTCGGTTCCTGCTCGGGCAGTTTCACCGTCCCCACCGGAAGACTCACCGGGACCATGTCGCTCCAGGCCATCGGCATCAACGGAAGCGCGAACATCCAAGTCGAGGAGTACAAACGGCCGAAGTTCAAAGTCACGCTCGACGTCCCGGCCGAAGCCGCCAAGCTGGGCGAAGAAGTGGTACTCACCGGCCTTGCCCAGTCCTACACCTTGGCCGCCATCGACGGCGCCGACGTGAAATTCCGCGTCGTCCGCGAGGCGATGCTTCCGCCGTGGTGCTGGTGGTATGTGATTCCTGCCGGCAGCAACCAGGAGATCGCGCACGGCAGACTGGTCACCGACGCGCAGGGCCGCTTCACGATCAGATTTCAGGCCAAACCCGACACGTCGATTCCGGTTGAGAACCAGCCGGTCTTCACCTATCGCATCTCTGCCGACGTCACCGACTCGGCCGGAGAAACCCGTTCCCAGAGCATCGGCATACGCATCGGCTACGCGGCTCTCGAACTGGGCGTCTCATCTCCTGCCTGGATTCACGCCGGCAAGGGGTTCAACGTCAGCCTGAGCTCGAAGACGCTCGACGGCAAGGGGGTTCCCACCGGCGGGAAAATCACGGTCAACGAGTTGAAATCCCCCGAGAAGATGCCGCGCAGCTCGTGCTTCCCGTGGGAGGCCGGCACGGCCGACCTGACGAATATCGACACGTGGGAAAACGGCAAACAGGTGTCGTCCGCCGATTTCAATACCTCCGTCGATGGAACCGGCGGCGCTCAGCTCACCCTGCCGGCCGGCGTCTACCGCGTCACCGCGACGGCGCGCGACCGCTTCAACAAGGAAGTCGTCACGAAGCACACGCTCGTCGTGGTCGATCCGGCGGCGTCCGCCTGGAACGTTCGCGAGCCGAGCCGGTTCACCGTTCAGAACGCCGGCCCTGACGTCGGTGACACGTTCCGCGCCCTTTGGAACACCGGATATGACGAGGGACGTGCGTTCGTCGAAATCGAGCACCGGCACGCGATCGTGAAACACTACTGGACTCCCGAAGGCCAGACGCAGCATCTCATCGAAGTGCCGGTCACCGAGAAGCTGCGCGGCGGATTCACGGTACGCGTGACCTATTTCCGCGAAAACCGTGTGTATCTGCACCAACAGACGGTGTATGTGCCGTGGTCGAACAAGAAGCTCGACCTGAGCTTCGCGCACTTCTCCTCGAAGCTCCAGCCTGGCCAGGAGGACACCTGGACGATCACCGTCAAGGGCCCCGAAGCCGAGGCGGGGGCGATCGAGCTCGTGGCGGCGATGTATGACGCATCGCTCGACGCGTTCCTGCCCTTCGACTGGATGCGCACCTTCTCGTTCTTCTACAGCGACTTCTCGTCGGCGAACCAGACGGGATCGAACATGCAGAGGCGCATGAACTCGCTTACCGAGGACTGGAACGTCGGCATTCCGGGCGTGTATCGCCGGTATCCCCAGCTCAAGGGGGATATCGTGTCAAATTTCATGGGCTATATGATGTCACGGGCGAAAGGCCTTTCGTTCGCAGACAGCGAGATGATGCCCCAGGCGATGTGTGAAGGCGCAGCACCGCCCAGCCCCGCCGCCTTCGCCCCCAGCGAGAGCAGGGCGATGGATAATTCGTTCGCCATGGGCGACAGTGCCCCCGCGGGCGGCGCCCGCCCCGCTGCACCGGCTCCCGCGCAGGCCGCCGCACAGCCGGCCCCCGACCTCGACAAGGTTTCGGCCCGCGCGAACCTGAACGAGACGGCGTTCTTCTTCCCGCAGCTGATCACGAACGAAAAGAACGAGGTGTCGCTGACGTTCACCGTTCCTGAGGCGCTGACGACCTGGAAATTTCTCGGCTTCGCCCACGGGAAGAACTGCCAGTCCGGCGGCCTCACGGCCGAGACCGTCACGCAGAAAGACCTGATGGTGCAGCCGAATCCCCCACGCTTCCTGCGCGAGGGCGACATGCTTGCCTTCACCGCCAAGGTCACGAACATGACCGACAAGCCCCTGGAAGGGCGTGCCCGGATGACGCTTTCCGACCCCGCGACCGGGGCCGATCGCAGTGCCGATTACGGGCTCAAGGAAACAGAACAGAGCTTCTCGGTGCCGGCGAAGGAGTCGCGCACCGTGTCCTGGACGCTCACCGTTCCCGACGGCGCCGGCATCATCGCCTACAAGATCGTCGGCGCGGCCGGCAACGTGTCGGACGGCGAGGAGAACGTGCTTCCCGTGCTGTCGCGCCGGATTCTCGTGCGCGAGGCGCTTCCGCTGCCGATCCGCGGACCGGCCACGAAGGCGTTCAAACTGCAGAAACTCATCGACTCGGCAGACTCGAGGACGCTGCGCACCGAGTCCCTGACCGTGCAGATGACGTCGAATCCGGCCTGGTATGCGGTGCAGGCGCTTCCCTACCTCATGGAGTTCCCGTACGAGTGCGCCGAACAGATGTTCAACCGCCTGTATGCAAACAGCCTGGCCCGGTTCATCGCGGCTTCCGACCCGAAGATCAAGAAGGTGTTCGACACCTGGAAAGCTGACGAAGCCTACGGCGGCAAGGCCCTGCTGTCGAATCTCGAGAAGAACGAGGAACTCAAGAACGTCCTTCTGATCGAGACCCCGTGGGTTCGCGAAGCGAAATCCGAGACCGAGGCGAAGCACCGGATCGGCCTGCTGTTCGATGCCAACCGCATCGAGAGCGAAGTCGGCAACATCGCGAACACGCTGTCGAAAATGCAGTTCAACGACGGCGCGTGGCCGTGGTTCCCGGGGGGGCGGCCGGATTCATTCATCACGTTATATATCGCCACCGGTTTCGGCAGGCTGCGCCACCTGGGCGTCGATCTCGACGTCTCGATGGGAACGAAGGCCTGGAATCACCTCGACGCCTGGATCGACAAGATCTACCGCGACATTCTTCGATACGGGCACAAGGACGACAACAACCTTTCGCCGCTGATCGCGTTCTACTTCTACGGCCGCAGCTTCTTCCTGAAGGACATCCCGGTCCCCGGCTCGGCTCGCGAAGCGTTCGACTACTTCCGCGGCCAGGCGGAAAAATACTGGCTGGATCTCAACTGCAGGCTGGCGCAGGGGCATCTCGCCCTCGGCCTGCACCGGATCGGCGACACGGCCGTCGCGAAGAAGATCATGGCGAGCATGAAGGAGCGGAGCGTCACGGACGAGGAGCTCGGCAGGTTCTGGCGCGACACCGAGCTTGCGTTCAGCTGGTTCCGCGCCCCCATCGAGACGCAGGCGATCATGATCGAGGCCTTCGACGAGGTCATGAACGACCAGGAAGCCGTCGAGGACTGCAAGGTCTGGCTGCTGAAGCAGAAGCAGACCCAGGACTGGAAGACGACCAAGGCGACCGCTGACGCCGTCTACTCGCTGCTTCTCAAGGGCGCGAACCTGCTCGCTTCCGACAAGCTTGTGAAGGTCGAGGTCGGCGGCCTGGAAGTGAAGCCCGAGAAGGTCGAGGCCGGCACCGGCTTCTACGAGAAGCGCTGGGCGGGTTCCGAGGTGAAGCCCGAGTTCGGCGGCATCACGGTCACCAAGGAGGACAAGGGCGTGGCGTGGGGCGGCCTGCACTGGCAGTATCTCGAGGACATGAGCAAGGTGACGCCGCACGAGACGAACCTGAAGCTGAAGAAAACCCTCTTCCTGAAGACGGATTCGCCGAAGGGCCCCGTCATCGCTCCGATCAAGGCCGGTCAGGCCCTGGCCGTGGGCGACCTGATGACGGTGCGCATCGAGCTTCGCACCGACCGCGACCTCGAGTACGTCCACATGAAAGACCAGCGCGGAAGCGGCATGGAGCCGACCGAAGTGCTGTCGCAGTACCGCTACCAGGACGGCCTCGGCTACTACCAGTCGACGAAGGACACGGCGACCCACTTCTTCTTCGACTACCTGCCGAAGGGAACCTACGTGTTCGAATACACCCTGCGCGTGCAGCACCGCGGCACGTATCAGAGCGGCATGGCCGAGATCCAGTGCATGTATGCCCCCGAGTTCGCCAGCCACTCCGAGAGCTTCGTGATGACCGTCAAATGATCTGATTGCAGGAAAACGCCCGCCGGGCTTATCATGCCGGCGGGCGCATTTTTTCCACGGGAGTCACGGCATGAGCGAATCGACCATCACCGCCTGGGTGGTTCCTTCGGGGAATCTCACCTTCGCAACGCAGGCGAACCGGCGCAGTCTTTACATTTTACTAAGTATTATATCTCTTGCCCTTCTTCTTGCCGCGGCAGGCACGGGGGCGTTCGCGCAGAACACGCCGGCCGGCGGTCTCGCTTCCCCACCCCTCGATCTGCTTTCCATCCGGAAGGCGGCGGAGGAAATATCGGGAGATCACCAGAAGGTCAAGGTCGGGTTCTACTTCAATTCGGCGGGCAAGATCGACTTCCAGACATCGAGCCTCCCGCTCGATTTCTATATGTGGATGATGTATCGGGGCACGGAAGAGCCGAAGTTCGAGTTCATGAACTGCCGCATGACGACGATCGAGAAGCAGGAGGAGCACAAACCCTACGCGGGAACCGACGTGAACTACATGGTGTTCAAGGTCTCCGGCCTGTTCGACCAGAACATCGATTACCGCAACTACCCGTTCGATTCGTTCACCCTTCGCGTGCTTCTCGAGGACGTCGAGCAGGAGTTCGAGCTTCGTGAGTATATTCCCGACGAGAAAGACTCGGCCCTCGACCCGGCGTTTCATCTGGTCGGCTGGGACATCCGCAATTTCCGCATCGTGAGCGGCATGCACGAGTATGCCACGTCGTTCGGTCTTCAGAGCGAAAAGCGCGACAGATACTCGCAGATCGCGGCCGAGATCGACGTCTCGCGTCTCAACCCGATCATCTTCGCCAAGACCACCGCGCCGGCGATCATCTTCCTTCTCATCGCGTCGCTCGGCTCGCTGCTGCCGCTCGAACAGATTTCCCAGAAGATCAGCCTGGCGGTCGCCGCCCTGTTCAGTTCGGTCGCGTATCACATCAATCTGTCGCAGGGCCTGCCGCCCCTCAGCTACCTCACGTTCATCGACCGGATGATGATCGCGAATTACACGATCATCTTCCTCTGCCTGCTGTTCTCGGTCGGCACCCATCTCGCGAACAAAAATGAACTCCCACGCATCGAAACGCTTCTGACGCTTGCATCGCGTTTTTTGATCCCCGTTCTCGTCATAGCGGACTTGTACATGCTTCTGTCGAACTGCAGGATGATCTGAACGCCTTTCCCCTCGGTCGGCGCGGGCGTTTCACGATCCGCCCGGAATGCGCCTTGAGACCAATTTGCGTCTCAACCTGCTGAGCGGATACACTATGCGTTGAGACCCAACAGGAGGATGAACACGATGAAGAGGCGCGATTTCCTGAAAATGGCGGCCGGTGCCGCGGCCGCCGTTGCTCTCGGCCCGATGATTTCCGGGGGGACCTCCCTGTTCGCCGCCGACGACGCGGCGCTTCCGCCATCGGTCTGGGTCGAAGGCGGGGAACCGGAGGCCATGTTGAAGGCCGCGCTGGATGCGTACGGCGGCATGGGCCGCTTCGTCAGCCCGGGCGACGTCGTCGTGGTGAAGCCGAACATCGGCTGGGACCGCGCTCCCGAACTCGCCGGCAACACCAATCCCGACCTCGTGGCCGGCGTTGTGAAGGCCTGCCTCGAAGCCGGCGCGAAGAAGGTGAAGGTGTTCGACCGCACCTGCGCCAACCCTCTGCGATGCTACGCCAGCAGCCTCATCGAGGAAAAGGCGGCCGATGCGGGCGCCGAAGTCGCGCACATCGACGATGCCGGTTTCGTCGAGCATCCCCTGCCGAACGGGAAGGTCCTGAAAAAATGGCCCCTGTATCGCGAGTTTCTCGAAGCGAACAAGGTCATCAACGTCCCGATCGCCAAGCATCACGGCATGGCGACCGTCACCCTCGGCCTCAAGAACCTGATGGGCATCATGGGCAGCTCTCGCGGCAACCTGCACGAGAATTTCCAGCAGAAGATCGTCGATATAACGACGCATATTCTTCCGACCCTGACGATCATCGACGCCTACCGCATCCTCATGGCCCATGGCCCGTCCGGCGGCAACCCCGCCGATGTGAAAATGGCGAAAGCTCTGATCATGAGCCCCTGCACGGTGACGGCCGACGTCACGGCGCTGCCCCTCTTCGGCCATGAGCTCGATACCATCCCTTACCTCAAGGAAGCCGTCGCACGCGGCCTCGCTAAAACCGACATCGCCGCCCTCCAGCCGAAGAAGATCGTTCTTCAGTGATCCCCCGTTCCGGCGCGCATTCTTGACATCCCCGAATGCGGCATGATATGAAGCGTTCACCTTGAAGAGAGGCCGGAACGATCGCTACATGAAGGGATTCTTCATCGAAGTCGGCAACCCGTCGGGGGGCAGGTCATGAGACGATACGCCTGCCCGCGATCGATACCTCTTCCGTATCGTCGTCACAAGGCAGGCGTCTCATCCGCTGCGCGAGACCTCTCGTGCTCTCCTCTGATCCTGGCATACATCCCCGGTGAACGGTCCGGTTCACCGGGGATGTTTCTTCATGCGGCCTTTCGCATTGGGGAAGCGCGCGAATGCTGATCCGAAACGCCCGCTGGCTCGACAACAACGGGAATGTCCGTTCCGGCTCGATCCGGATCGAGGGCCAGGCGGTTCATTCGCTGGGAGTCGAGACGCCGGATGACGATGCCGGCAGTGAGATCTTCGACGCCGCCGGCCTTCTCGCACTTCCCGGGCTGATCGACGCGCACACGCATTTCCGCGAACCGGGCGGCTGCCCCAAGGAGGGTATCGCCAACGGAAGCCGCGCCGCCCTCGCCGGGGGCGTGACCACCGTTCTCGACATGCCCAACAATCGACCGACCTGCTCGACCCCAGCGCGGCTCGAAGCGAAGAAATCCCTGTTCCGTCGCAAGTGTCGGACGAACTGGGGCCTCCACATCCTCGCCTCGACCACCGCGCCGGTCCCCGAGGCGATCGCCTCGGCGAAGGTGTTCATGTCGCCGTCGGGGCAGGCGCGCGCCGTCGTCTCCGTGGATGAGCTGGCCACGATCTTCGTCAGATATCCCCGGGTGACGATCCACGCGGAAGACGCCTCGGAGTTTCCGCAGGGCACGAACCTGCGCCACCATCTCGCGAGGCCACGCTCCGCTATAGTCAATGCTTTACGAAAGATTGAGACAGCCTACGAAAAACTCGACGCTCGGCAGAGGCCGCGCCTGGCGCTCTGCCACATCTCGACGCGCGAAGAGGTGGAATGGCTGAGAACCGTGAAGCGCCGAGGCTGGGACGTGTGGGGCGAAACCTGCCCTCACTACCTGTTCTTCACGCAAACCGACCAGCAGCGAGCCGGCCCGGTGCTGCAGGCGAACCCGCCGCTTCGCGGCACGGAGGACCGCGCCGCCCTTCTGGAAGCTCTTGCCGATGGCACGATTGACTACATCTCGACCGACCATGCCCCGCACCTGCCGGGCGAGAAAGCATCCGTCAGGCCGCCCTCCGGCATTGCCTCGATCGAGTGGTTCCTGCCGCTGCTCGCGTCCCTCGCGGACCGCGGTTCGATCTCCTGGAAGCGCCTGCTTCAGATCGCCTGCGAAAATCCCACCCGCTGTTTCGATATCCCGCTCCGGAACGGCATCAAGCCGGGGAATATCGCCGACATCGTCTTCATCTCGCCGGCCGGCGCCTATCTTCCCGATCGGAAGATCGTCACCCGGGCGCAGGTCAATCCGTATGCGGGCTTCACGTTCACCCGCCGCGTCGAGGCGGTGCTGGTGAACGGAGCCTGGGCATACAGCCGCAGAATATATATCAATAACTCTTCTATTTCACGGGAGGCATATGAACAGTTTCAAACGGGTCATCGTTGAGTTCCTGATCGAATGCGGCGCCTTGACGTTCGGCGAGTTCAGGCTGAAGTCCGGCAGGATGTCCCCGTTCTTCATCAACATCGGCTGTGTCAGTTCGGGCAAGCGTCTCGATTTCCTCGGCGATGCCCTGGCACAGGCCATCAACGCGGAGTTTCCCGACGTCAGCCTCCTGTTCGGACCGGCCTACAAGGGCATCTCGCTCGCCACGGCCGTTGCCGGGGCCTACTGGCGGCGCTACGGGAAAGACCTCGCCGTCTGCTTCGACCGCAAGGAGGCCAAAGACCACGGCGAAGGCGGCAACCTGATCGGGACGATTCCCTCGCCCGCCGACAAGATCGTCATCATCGACGACGTGCTGAGCGACGGGGCGACAAAAGTCATTGCTATACAATCGATCGAACGAGCATTCAAGGTGAAACCCCTCGGCGTGGCGATCGCGGTCAACCGCGCCCCGAAGTCGTCTTCGGTTCCGTTCAAAGCCGTATCCCTGATCGACCTCGGCGATGTCCGCGAGTATCTCACCGAAACCGGCGACGCCCGCGCTGGCGTCGTACAAACATTCTGGGAGACCGCATCATGAAAAAAATCTTTCGCGTCATTCCTTCCCTCGACTGTACCGATCTGACGCGGGCGGTCAACCTCGTCGAGCAGGTCGCCGCCTCCGACATGGTGTACGGCTACAAGATCGGGTTTGCCCTCGGCCTCGCCTGCGGCATTCCCGAAACGGTCAAAGCGATCCGGTCCGTCTCCGACAAGCCGATCATCTACGATCACCAGAAGGGCGGCACCGACATTCCCGACACCGCGCCCCTCTTCGCCGACGTCATGAGCACGGGCGGCGTCGATGAGGCGATTCTCTTCCCGCTGACGGGCCCTGAAACGATGAAAGCCTGGATCGCGGCCCTGAAGGAGCGGTCGATCAAGGTCATCGTCGGAAGCGTCATGACCCACAAGGCCTACCTCATGTCGGAAGGCGGGTTCATTCCCGATACGGCCGTGAAAACGATCTTTGAGACTGCCAGGAATGAGGGAGTAAACGCGTTCGTCGTTCCCCTGACCAAGCCCGAGAAAACGGAAGAACTCATCTCCCAATGCACGTTCGGCCCGGACACCGAGTTCTACTCCCCCGGTCTCGGGCATCAGCAAGGCGACGCGGCCAGGTTCGGCTTCATCAAACGCCACTATCTCATCGTCGGCCGCAGGCTGTTGAACGCACCGGATCCGCTGAACTGGATCCAGTCTCTCGAAAAGGATTTGTCTGCATATATATGAAGAAAGATTTGATCTCGATCGAAGATTTGAACAAACAGAAGCTCGTCCAGTATCTGAACCTGGCCGAAAAGATGGAACGTCTGCCCGACGCGGAAAAGCGGACCATGCTGGCGGGAAAGATTCTTGCCGTCCTGTTCTTCGAGCCGAGCACCCGGACCCGCCTGAGCTTCGAGGCGGCCATGCAGCGGCTGGGCGGTTCGGTCATCGGGTTTTCCGAATCGGGTGGTTCGTCGGTCAGCAAAGGGGAAACGATCAAGGATACGATCTGCACCGTCGAGAACTACGCGGATGCGATCGTCATCCGCCACCACAAGGAAGGAACGGCCCGCCTGGCTGCCGAATCGTGCAGGGTTCCGGTCATCAATGCCGGCGACGGCGCGAACCAGCATCCGACCCAGACGCTGCTGGACCTCTACACGATCCAGAAGATCCGCGGAAAGTTCGATGGCCTGCGAATCGCAATGGCGGGAGATCTGAAATACTCTCGAACCATCCATTCCCTCATCCAGGCACTCGCCAAGTTCGACAACGTCCACGTCCACCTCGTATCGCCGGAAAGCCTGAAGCTTCCCGAGCACATCAAGCGGAGTATCGAGGGCAAAGCCATCACCTGGCACGAGGACGGGAACATCGTCGAATCCGTCACATCCTGCGACATTCTCTACATGACCCGCATTCAGCGTGAGCGTTTTCCCGACGCGCTCGAATACGAAAAAGTCAAAGACTCGTTCTGCGTCGACCGGAATCTGCTGAAGAACGCGCAACCGCATCTCAAGGTCCTGCATCCGCTTCCCCGCGTGAACGAGATCCACCCGGACGTCGATTCCACGCCCTTCGCAGGCTATTTCGAGCAGGTGAAGAACGGCCTCATCATGCGCCAGGCGATTCTGTTCCACCTGATTGGAGGCTTGAACACATGACCAGCGCCAACGTGCTTCTCATCCCGAAGATCGAGAACGGCATCGTCATCGACCATATTCCCGCAGGCCTGGGCAGCGAAATCCTGCACATTCTTTCCTACCACCCTGAACTCGCCGGAACGCCCATCACCTTCGGACTCAATTATCAGAGCAGGCGCCTCGGAAAGAAGGACCTGATCAAGCTCCAGATCACCGAGCTTCCGCCGAGATTTCTGAGTCACCTGTCCATCATCGCCCCGGGCGTGACCGTCAAGCGCATCAAGGATTTCAAGGTCGACCGCAAGATCATCCTCGATCCGCCTGAAATCATCGAAGGCATCCTGAAGTGCCCCAACCCGAACTGCGTCACCAACTTCGAGTGCCACGTCCGAACCAGCTTCCACTGTCTGGAAACGTCCCCCCTCAGGTTCCGCTGCAACTTCTGCGAACGCCTCTTCGCCGTCGACGAACTCGAACCAACCCTCCAACCCCGCGAACCCGCCTGACACCGGTGCCTCGTAGGGGCGGGTTTGAAACCCGCCCCTACAACCAACCTGACAAGGATCAATGCGCAATATATATAACTATATAATATTTTGCTTATATATTATACGTATTTCAGCTACTGGTCATTCACATTCAAAATGAACAATGAGGATCAGGAATGAATTTGAACAGGGTGAAGGTTGCACTGGCCGGTCTCGAACTGGCGTCGCCACTTGTGCTGTCGTCGGGAATTCTCGGCATGTCTGCCTCGTCGCTCGGCCTTGCGGCAAAACACGGCGCAGGCGCTGTGACCGCGAAATCGTGCGGCATGTCGGAGCGGTCGGGCCACAAATGCCCGAGCGTTCTTCCGTTTGAACATGGCATCCTCAACGCCGTCGGCCTCTCGAACCCCGGCGTGGACGTGATGTCGCAGGAAATCTCCGAGTATCGGAAGAGGTTCGGCGGCAAGGCTCCCGTCATCGCGTCGATCTTCGGCGCGAGTGTCGAAGAGTTCGGAGAGGTCGCCGAACGAATGGCCGTGGCCGAGCCGGACATGATCGAAGTGAACGTCTCGTGCCCGAACGTCGCGTCGGAGTTCGGCCAGCCGTTCGGGGCCGATCCCGCGGCCTGCGCGCGCATCACCTCGCTCGTAAAGCGCAAAGCAGGCAGGATTCCCGTTTCCGTCAAACTGACCTCGGCCTGCGCCTCGATCGGCACGATGGCGAAGGTCTGCGAAGACAACGGCGCGGACGCGATCACGGCGATCAACTCGATCGGACCGGGCATGCTGATCGACCTGAACGTCAGAAAGCCGGTTCTCTCGAACAAAACGGGCGGCGTTTCCGGGGCCTGCATTCTGCCCATCGCCGTCAGATGCGTTTGGGAGATCTACCGCTCCGTCAACATTCCGATCATCGGCGGCGGCGGCGTGACGCAGGCATCGGATGCCCTGCAATTGATCATGGCCGGCGCATCGGCCGTCGGGATTGGCTCCGCTGTATACAAGCCGGGGTTGTCGGTGTTCGACCGCATCAACAGGGGAATCATGGAATATATCAAAGGCAACGCTATACAATCACTTTCATCACTCATCGGAGCAGCCCATGTCGCATAACATGCAGACGTTTCCGATCGCAAACGTCGTCACTCATCACGACGGCCTGAAGAGTTTCTATGTCGAACGTCCGTTCACCGTCAAACCCGGCCAGTTCGTGACGATGTGGCTTCCCGGCATCGACGAGAAGCCGTTTTCCGTCTCGGACATGACGGACGAGCATCTCGAGATAACGGTCAAGGCCGTCGGCCCGTTCACGAAAGAGCTGATGAACCGCCGGAAAGGCGAGTATGTCGGCCTGCGCGGACCCTTCGGAAAAGGCTTTTCCCTGAAGGACGACACGCTGCTGGTCGGCGGCGGCATCGGCATGGCCCCGCTCCGCTTCCTGGCGCGGGCTCTCAGGGCAGGCGGCAAGCGATTCCGCCTGCTCTTCGGCGTCCGCACCGCCGCCGATCTTCCATTTCTGGAGTTTTATCGCTCTCTCCCCGGCTGCACGATCGTGTCCGAAGACGTTTCTCTCGGAAACAAAGGACTAGTCACCACGTTCATGGATTCCATCATCGAAGAGGGCCGGATCAGCCACATCAGCGCCGCAGGCCCGGAACCAATGCTGATGGCCGTGCGCGACCTGTCCGAGTCACGGCATCTACCGTACGAACTGTCGTTCGAACGTTACATGAAATGCGGCATCGGCATCTGCGGCCAGTGCTGCATGGACGGTTCCGGCCTGCGCCTCTGCATCGACGGCCCCGTCCTCGATGCAAGGAAACTCGCCGATATCACCGAAATCGGTCTACCCCACCGCACCGCCTCCGGCCGGAAGCCTTATTGAGTCGTGCAGAATGAATACTCACCGTTCGCCCTGAGGTATCGAAGGGCAACCGTTCGAAACAACGCATGAGCGCCGGTTTGTGCTTCGATACCTCAATCCTCGCTCGTTTTTTCAGGGAAGCAAAGACGCCGGAAATGCCAAGAATCCGTGGCTCAACAACGCAGCACTCGCCCGCCTTGAATGCGTCCTTTCCACGTCACCCGATCCGTCTCCGGAAATCCGCCGCGGCTCAAGGCCGGGGCCGCCTCTCTGCCGGGCCGAAGAGGAACAACAGCGGATGGGATACTCGCTGACGCCAGGAAGCTTCGTTGTGGGCCGCCCCGGGAATCTCGGTGTAGCGATATCCCGGAAACAAGGGGAACGCCTTCCGAAGGGCCGCGTCGAACCTCCGGCTGAAGTCGATGGCCTCCTCGCCTTCGGCGGTTCCCATGTCCACCCACAGGCGGGTGGCGGCGGGCTCAAACGGCCGAGCCAGGGTCCAGGGGATGATCCCCCCTTCCGCCCACCAGAACGATGGGGACATGGCGATGATCCCTCCGAACATCTGCCGGTACCTGAGCCCGAGGTAGACCGAGATCAACCCTCCGAGCGACGACCCGCCCAGACAGGTGCCTTCCCGGTCCTTTCTGGTGCGGAACCGGCGATCGATGTCAGGTTTCAGTTCTTCGACGAGAAATCGCCCGTAACGATCCCCCCAACCGCCGCCGTGCTTCGGATCGGGAAACGGGGTGTATTCGCTCATCCGGTCGGCTGTGTTGCCGATGCCGACGACGATGATCTCCTGCATCTGGCCGGTGCGGTAGAGATAGTCCAGCGTTTCGTCCACACCCCAATCCACCCCGCCGAACGAGGTGCCGGGATCGAACAGGTTCCCGCCGTCGTGCAGGTAGAGGACCGGATACCGGCGGCTCCTGGAGGCCGGCAGCCCATACGACGGCGGCAGGAGAACCACCACGTCGCGGGGCCGGGGTAGGTGCTTCGACGGCACCTGTCGCAGGATCTCGAACGCTCCGGTGATCTGGGGGGGCGCCGCCCCGATCTGGTCCGCCCAGGCGGCAACCTGGAACGAAGCCGTGGCTATCAGGCCTCCGGGGACCCGGAACGTCCGGTTGGGAATCTCCAGGCCATTGGCAGCCTTCTCCACCCGGGAAAAGTCCCCCCGGGTGAACTTGAACTCCAGTACGGTTCCGGGAGCGAAGCGCCCCTCGTATCCGAAAGTCCTGTTCCCCAGCTTTCGCAGAGTCACTCCCGAACCTTTCCAGGCGCCCAGCTCCGGAAGGTTGCCGACGAGGAAAATTCCATCGGTTCCGGGGGTGGAAGCCGGGACGCTCACCTCGAACCGGACTAGGGTTTCCCGGGAGGCGGCCTCTGCGGCAAGGCAACAGGCCAGCAGCGTCAGAATGAGCACAAGTGTTCGGGGGAACAGGCGTCGGTCGATCATGGGGATTCCTTTCGGAGGATATCTTCTCGCAGAAGTATACCGCAGATTGCCCCACGGCCGAAGGGAGTACTGTTTGCCTACAGAGGGAATACTATACTATATTGTATTTATACCTCAGTCGAGGCCTTGAAATGGAGGTATGTTCAGAGTGTGGCGTTGCTCACGTTTGCGACCACTTATTTCATGTTCCACAACCGAGATGTTTGGTAGAATGGTGGAAACGCATGGAAAGCTTTTTGTAGACAGGAGATCGTTATGCGAACCATCCGCAGTCTCGTCATCCCGGTCATTCTTCTGTTTCTGGCACTGGCATCGGTCTCTGCTGAAGCGGCAGGCGGCTGCCGGATCGACCGGTGGTTCATTTTCGGAACGAATCTCGCCTGGTTCAACAACGCCTACGGCTGCGACATCGGCGTGAATCATGCGGGTTCCTCGCTATTTTACGTGGGTAGACCAAAATTTAGCTTTCCAGCAATCAGGTATGCCATCGCAATGAAATTTTCATCAGATCGATATCCCCGTGCTCTGGCCTTGGCCGCTTGGAGGAGA
>Ga0116186_1000056_pt1 | contig 125004 bp, 113 predicted proteins | sample AD_JPNNA4_MetaG_FD_89806 | JGI IMG/M metagenome (GOLD analysis project Ga0116186, IMG submission 89806) | Active sludge microbial communities of municipal wastewater-treating anaerobic digesters from Japan - AD_JPNNA4_MetaG | ecosystem: Engineered > Bioreactor > Anaerobic > Digestate | place...
AACCCGCCTAACAATTTATCTGCTATGCTCAACTTTTTTGATGACATTTTCAACTTGTTTTTTCCTTTTACCGATTTTAGTCGGTTTGCTTTTGTTGTTGTCTTTCGCCAAATTGCCCATAACTAACTAATAGCACAGTGAATAACCTTTATATTGTCCTTATCATCATGCTTACAATTCATTGCTGGTTAGTTTTTTATATTTTATCATTGTTTAAAGTTTTATTATCCTATCACTGCTATCAGATTTTATTCAAATGTATATACTTAATTTCATATTTTCAAAAAATCAGCCGGACTTATAATCTTCGATATCTGTTTTTTTGATACATGGGTATATATCTCAGTCGTCTTGGTCGATTCGTGCCCCAGCATCTCCTGGATATACCTCAAATCGGTGCCTCGCTCCAATAAATGTGTGGCAAAACTATGCCGCAACATGTGTGGTGTTACTCGCTTGTTCAAATTTGACTCTTCTATAGCCCGCTTTAACACACTCCTAATGCTTTCTGCCGAATATGCCCCTCCATACTGCCCCTCAAACAAATATTCTTTAGGCCTATACACCTTATAATACTCCCGCAACAATACCAACAACTTGTCCGACAATACCGTATATCTATCCTTATTGCCCTTTCCGCCTTGTATATATATCATTTTCCGTTCGCCTTGTATATCCTTTATTTTCAGTTGCAGTACTTCGCTAATCCTCAACCCACCAGCATACATCATCATGAGCATAGCCCTATGCTTTATATTACGCACCTTGTCAAAAATAGCCTCCACTTCAGCCTCGCTAAGTACCTTGGGCAAAACAAAACCCCGTTGTGGCCTGTCAATCCCATCCATCTCTACCTGCCTTTGCAAAACTTCTGCATAGTAAAAACGAACTGCATTGATCGATTGGTTGATATAAGATACAGAATACTTGTTACTTGCTTTCAACAAAGCATGGTATGCATTTATCTGCACAGCATCCATAGCATCTATCTGCTCCATGCTATATCTTTTGAAATGGTTGAGAAAACGGATAAACATAGCATGATATGTCCTGATGGTATTGGGCGAATACTCTTTTAAAAAAAGCTTATCCAAATAAGCCAACGGACAGCCAACAAAACTCTCGTCTGAAGCCCACCCCTGCTCTAACAAAAGTTTCATCAATTCGGTATCACGCACTTTCATGGCCGAATTGAATAATACCTTTACTCTTCCTCTAAAAAACCGTACAATATTTTTTATTGAATCCGTATCGCACGGCAACACAAATCCCCTCAGTTGTTTATCCCAAACCACCAGCCCCGACTTCAGCAACATCATGTAAAGCTCACGGTTGTACTCAAAAGTCAGCAACACCACTTCTCTTCCTCCCGAAACCACCGGCAAAAACTTCACCACAGGCTTCTTTATGACAGTTTCGGGCTGATGCAAGGCATTGTAACCCGTAGCTACCACCGTCAAAGGTTTCGAAATAAAGGTATTTACCCGTTTTAAGTTAAATAACACTTTATCTTTTAATGCTTCTACCGTTTTATTAATCTCCACCCCGTCATCAATAATATAAAAACACCCGTATTGAAACGAAAACCTTACCCATGGGAGCTTTTCAAGCATATCAGCCACATCGGGGTTGTGGTTAAACCAAAATTTAATCAGCTTATGGCTCCCATGCACAAACCGATTGGCAAATACTATTGGTAATTTCGGATTCATTTGCAAAAAATGTATTTGTACAAAATTGCTATGAAAAAAAACACTAACTTCGTTTTTAAACGCTTAAAATCGAATATAAACGACTATAAACATTTAATAAAATGGAAAATATATCCAAAAAAATCTGTCTTCATTGTCAAAAACCCTTAGAAAAAGGCCGTTCCGACAGAAAATTTTGTGACTACTATTGCCGCAATGCATACAACAACCAACGCACCAACGAATCGGAAAAGATAATTAAAACCATCAATCAAATCCTGCGCAAAAACCGTACAATACTACGTAACCTCAACCCTACCGGCCATTCTACAGTCCGAAAAGAATATCTTGTTATGCAAGGGTTCAACTTCAACCACTTTACTCACAGGTACGTAGCAAATAATAAAAACGAATACTGGTTTTGTTACGAATATGGATACATGTTCAAAGCTCTTGAAAATGAAGGGGATGTAGAAAAAGTGGTCATTGTAAACTGGCAAAGCTATATGGCCAAACCTAGTTAATTTACTATGACAGATTAGCAAAACCTTCTCTTAGCCGCTTAAAAGCAAGATATTTGTTTAAAATGAGCTTTATAATAATTAAGCCAACTCGTGGCGAAATAATGGCAACAAAACTAAAAAAAAGAAAACCTTGTAATTGACGTATTAATTTATTATATTTGTACGTAACTTTGATTTTAAGATTATGGAAACAAAATTAACATTGAGATTAAATGATAATGTTATCGAGAGAGCTAAAATTTATGCCCACAGCCATAAGATTAGCCTTTCAAAAATGATTGAATCGTATCTAGATAGCATAACAAAGCAGAAAGTAGAGAATAAAAAGATTTCAATTACGCCTCTTGTAGAGAGCTTGAGCGGCGTGATTGATTTACCTGCTGACTTTGATTACAGAAAGGAGTATCGTGATTATTTAGAAGAAAAGTATAAATGAAAAAAGTTTTTGTTGATACAAATATTGTGATTGATTTATTATCACGAAGAGAACCTTTTTTTGAAGAAGCAGCTATACTATTTTCACTTGCTGACAAAAAGCAGATTGAATTAACAGTATCATCCTTAACGATTGCTAATACAAGTTATGCGTTATTAAGACAATTGGATTCAATCAATGCAAAATCAATTTTAAGAAAACTAAGATTGATAGTGAATATTTTGCCATTGGATGATAAAATTATTGGATTGGCTTTGAATGACAATACTTTTTCCGATTTTGAGGATGAACTTCAGTATTTCTCGGCAATTGAGAACGAACAAGAATTGATTATAACTAGAAATCTTAAAGATTTTAAAAATTCAAAGTTACCTGCAATGACAGCTAAACAATTTATTGAAACTATTGAATAAGGCCATCTGCTAAAACCATATTTAAAACATTGAAATTTAATTATTTACAATAATTGTATTACTTTTTTTAACCTCCATTACAATTTTCAAAACACCAAAGTTCTACTTTGACAGATTTAATAAACTGAAAACTAATAAAATAGAATTAAGAGGGAAAAGCTGGGTTCAATAAAAGCAACGTAGTTGCAATATCTTTGTAGAAAGAGAATACACTTTCACATGAGTTGCGTAGCACCGAAATAATATTTCGCCACTATGTGGCTTAATCATTATAAAGCTCATTTTTCTACAGATATTTCACCGCTACGCGTTTAAGAGAAGGTTATTGCTAATCTGTCAAAGTAGAAATAGCCCGATATAAAATTAAATATTAGGGCTAAAGCCCAATTACATCATGACATTGACTAACCCCAGCCTTATGGCTGGGGTTGCAAATAGTAACTTACTGAAGGACTTTAGTCCTGATACTTTTACCAGACAACCGTGATTTCAAAAAAAAATATTACCAGCAATCAGTCCTGAAAGGCAATGCAGGCAAACCTTCCTTATTATACAAGTTACCAGCAGGGTTATCAGCCCAGTTGTAACGCACAGCAACAGGTTTGGCAATGCTTTTAGCAGAAACAACTATGGTATTGCCAACAATCCTCGCATCTGCCCATACAAACTTTTTATTTTCACCAGCAATAGCAAATCCTTTTAAAGCAGCATTATTTTTAGTTACCAAACCTGCACCAGTTGATGTAAAATTAAGGGTTATTTCATTGCCATTTATTTCCATATTAGTAAATACCGGGCCTGAAGCTATAACATCATGCCCATATACCAATTTCTTAGCCTGTAATGCCAACCTATGCCCAACATCCTGCTTATTTATAGGGTGAATGCTGTTTTCTTCACCAATGTCAATGGTACAGGCTATACCAACATTGGGTTGCAAAGTTGCCAGTTGCTGAGCCTCGCGCATCTCAGCCCAGTTGCTCTTTTCCTGTGGTTCAGTGCATGGTTTCATATAGTTTGGCAACTGCACTATCAAGAATGGCAAGTATCCCTGCTGCCACCTGATACGCCAATCGGCAACCATCATAGGTAGCAGCGAGCGATAATGTGCAGGTGCCGAATCATTGGCCTCACCCTGATACCATAGAAATCCTTTTAGCCCATAAGGGATTACAGGGTTAAGCATAGCATTAAATAAGATAGTTGGATAGTATTGAAAGTTGAAAATTTTTGGTACAGCAGGCTCAAGCTTAATATTTGTATCCCAATCTCCGGCAATGCTTACCTTTTCGTTTCCGTCAGTAATAAACATCTCGACAGCAGGAGGGTTAAAGCCTCCTGCATTCCACAACAACGACATACGCACGCTGATAAGGTTATTGCCAGCCTTTACCAGCTTGCCCGGAATGGTGTAATAATGCGTTAAAGCTGCATTCCATATAGTTTTACAAATATTCTGCCCGTTGAAGTAAAGCGAATAGTTGATTTCGGGATGTCCAAGATATATAGTCAGGTCTTTTCCAGCAAAACTTTCGGGCAATGTAATCGTCTTTCGCAGCCACATGATGCCTTCGTAAGGAGGCATGCCCCATTGCTTGAATGTACTGGGCATTGAAATTGTTCTCCAGTCTTTATCCACATAATTTTCCTTAGGGACGATTGTATCCATCCCATTTTGCGGATTATAAACAATTTCCCAAAAACGTTTTAAATTGGTTTCTTCATTTTTCAAATGTAGCTCCGTCAGCGAATCATTATCCAGTATCCTTTTACGGGTAATAGAAGACGAAAGTAAAATTTCGCGGCTTGTCCATGCCTCAACCGGCGTTCCGCCCCAAGTACTTTGAACAATTCCAATAGCAACATGCTCATCTTTATTAATTTCCCTGGCAAAATAATAGGCCACAGCCGAAAATGTTTTTACATTATTGGTGTCGCACAATTGCCAACTACTACTTTTTGTATCAGACAATACTTTTAAGGCTATGTCATGAGGCACGCTGAAAAAACGGATATTGGGGTAATTAGCGTTTTTGATTTCTGTTCCAGCATCTTTAGCTTGCTGCACCTGCCATTCCATGTTCGACTGCCCGGAAGCCAGCCAAACATCACCTATCATTACATCTGAAAACTCAAAAGCATAACTTTTCTTGCCCTTCTCTGTTACCTTTAAAGAATATGGCCCTCCGGCTTTGAACTTTGGAAAATGAACCATCCATTTACCGGCTTCGTCTGTAATACCCATCACCTGAACTCCATTAAGCTCAGCAATAACAGTTGTTCCCGGAGTTGCACCACCCCAAACAGGAATATTAATATCACGTTGCAATACCATGTGGTTGGAAAACACCTTAGGCATGGTTATTTGCCCTTGCATTGACATGCAAATAAGCGTCAATACCGAAAATAAATACTTTTTCATTTTTTAAACAAATTAAGTTGGTTTCAAACCTTAAAAGTAAATCATTTTCAGGCTAAAATGGAATTATTGAATTGGGCGCTTTTGATCAACCGCGAAGTTTGCTAAGGTCTAAACACAGAACACCGCAAAGAAAAATGTTCTTCTTTGCGGTGTTGCGGTTTCGTATTTTAAACTAAAGCTGTTTCAACCACCCCTGCCTCCTGCCTGGGGCAGGACAAGCTCTCCTTGTAAAGGAGGGGAAATGCTGCCTTAAATTGGCAGGTTAGGTAATAATATAAATTGAATACATTAGTTTTAGGATTAAAATTTCGTAATTAATTTCTATCGTCTATTCTCTTTCTTTCTACCGTATTTCTTCTTTTCTTCGCCACGAAAGCTACCTTTTTCTTTTTTTTCGGACCTGTCGCTTCTATTACCACTATTGTTTCTTTCGTTTTTTTCACCGCGGTCTTTGTCAAATCTTTTACGGTCACCATGTTCACCCCGGTTTCCTCGTTCTCCGAACTTCTTAAAACCAGATCTTTCTCCTGATCTTTTAAAATCATCACGTCCCCTGCTCTGCTGTTTGCCTTCGTTTTCTCCACCTGAAGCCCAGTCAACAGCAATGCGGCGGCCACTGACTGAAGCCCCTTTCATAGAGTCAACCACAAACTGGGCATCCTGCTCAGGAACTTCAAAAAACGAAAACTTCTTCATCAGTTCAATACGGCCAACTTTTATCCTGCGGCCTTGTGAATACTGATTTAACAATTCAATCAAATCGGGTGGGTACAAACCATCTTCTTTCCCAAGATTAAGGAATAACCTGCTATAGCCTTTTTCGGCAGTACGAGGGGCACCTGCTTCACGACGGCCTTCACGTTTACCTTCGCGGAAGCTATCACGTTGTCCTTCTCTCCTTGAGTGTTCAGTAGGTATCTCAAGGTCTGGCATATTTTTATAATACTCCAGAAACCTGTTAAACTCTAATGAAATAAAACGTTTAATAATCTCTTCTTTATCGAGCCACTCAAGCCGTTTGAAGGTAGTAGTCAAAAATGGGGCAATTTCATCTTCGTCAACCTCTACACGTTCAAGTTTATCTATGAGATGAAATAATTGTTTTTCGCAAATACCTCTGCCTGAAGGGATATCCTGCAACTCAAACTTCTTGTTTATAATCCTTTCAATCTGTTTGATAATATGCTTTTCGCGAAGATTAATAATGGCAATAGAAATGCCAGTTTTACCTGCACGGCCTGTACGGCCACTGCGGTGTGTATATACCTCAACATCATCAGGGAGGTTATAATTGATAACATGCGTCAAACTATCCACATCAATACCCCTTGCTGCAACGTCTGTAGCGACAAGCAAGTTCAATTGCCGAAGGCGAAAGCGGTTCATTACAAAGTCGCGCTGCGATTGCGAAAGGTCGCCGTGCAATGCATCGGCATTATACCCGTCATGCATAAGTTTGTCGGCTACTTCCTGAGTCTCTTTACGTGTGCGGCAAAATACAATGCCGTAAATATTAGGATAGTAGTCAGCAATACGCTTCAATGCCTGGTATTTATCTTTGGCATGTACGGTATAGCATACATGCTTAACATTTTCAGCCCCGGTATTTCGCTGTCCAATAGTAACTTCCAACGGATTGCTCATGTAGTTTTTAGCAATAGAAGCAATAGCAGGGGGCATAGTAGCCGAAAATAACAAAGTATTACGATTTTCAGGTATCTGAGCCAAAATAGTTTTCAAATCGTCTTCAAAACCCATATTGAGCATCTCATCAGCCTCGTCAAGCACTACCTTTGAAACGTTCTCCAATTTTGCCACACCACGGTTGATAAGGTCAATAAGACGTCCCGGAGTAGCAACAATTATTTGCGCCCCGTTTCTCAATGCTTTTATTTGTACCTCAATAGAAGCCCCGCCATAAACGGGCACTACACTAAGGCTGTCAACATATTTCGAAAAATCATTCAAATCATCAGCAATCTGCAAACAAAGTTCGCGTGTAGGAGCAAGCACTAAGGCTTGAGTCTTTTTTGACTTAGTATCGGTTTGCTCTACAATGGGCAAACCAAAGGCTGCGGTTTTACCAGTACCTGTCTGGGCCAATGCTACAATATCAGTGTTTTTTGAGAGTAAAAGAGGAATAACTTTTTCCTGCACCGGCATGGGATTTTCGAATCCAAGCTCCTGAAGAGCTTTTAAAATTTCGGGTTTCAGCCCGAGTTCTTCAAATGTCATCATAAATTATTAAATAGCCCGCAAAGGTACATTATATTTTTACCTTTATATCAATGATTTAAATAATATTCGTCACCAGGAAATAAAAAACATTTCCCTGACAAAGTTTAATTTGTAGCACCCAAATAATTGTAAAACCTGAAGCAAATATTGTATATTTGTAAAAATAAGTTGATTATGAGAGCTATTACACTAAATATCCCTGATGATATAAATTTAAAAACTTTAGACCTCTCCATCTATTTAGCATCAAAAATGTATGAAGATGAAATTATTTCTTCTGGTCAGGCAGCTAAAATGGTCGGATTATCTAAACGTTCTTTTATAGAAATTATGGGTAAATATGGTGTGTCTGTATTTAGTAGTTCTACTGATGATTTATTAAGCGATATTAAAAATGCCTGAAACTGTCGTCATTACAGATACCAGTTGCTTAATAGCTCTATCTAAGCTTGATTTATTGAGATCCCTTGACGAAATATATCAAGATATCAGGATTACCCCAGAAATTGAGAGTGAATTTGGTGACCCTTTGCCTGAATTCATTAAAATTTCAGAACCGCAAGATAACAAATATCAGAAAATTCTTGAAACCATATTAGACAAAGGAGAAGCCTCAGCTATTTCACTTGCTTTTGAATATGACAATGTTTACTTGTTTTAGACGATTTAAAAGGCAGAAAAGAAGCGCAAAGAATCGGGTTTAAAATAACCGGCACTCTTGGAGTTTTAACAAAAGCTAAACAAATTGGGGTAATTGATAAAATAAGACCTTTAATTGAAGAATTAAAAATTTTAGGTTTTAGGATCTCTGACAAAGTTGAACAAGAATTATACAGACAAAACAAAGAATTCTAAAAAACACAACCTACTCCTTTTTAGAATAAAAACTGAACAAAAAAGCAACATAGTTGCGACATAAATATAGAAATAAAACATCCCAATTTCCCCAAGGTACATAACACAGATATGTGTTTCGCCACTATATGGCTTAATAGTTTCCCAATACTAAATTTTCTACCAAGATTTAGCCACTATATGGCTGAATATATCAGATTGCAGAACAATCTGGCAACAACAATTTAAACTTCTTTTACAAATTTTTTCAATAAAATCGTATATTTGGTTTCAAACCAAAACACAACCCTCATGTCTGAAGAATTTTTGCAGTATATCTGGAAGTTCAGGCTCTTCCAGAACAAAGTCTTCACCTCTCAAAATGGCGAAACAGTGGAGATTTTAAGCCCCGGCGAACAAAACTTCAATTCAGGCCCGGACTTTATCAATACCCGCATCAAAATAAACGGCGTAACCTGGGCCGGGTGCAGCGAAGTTCACAAAAAGGCCTCAGACTGGCAACGTCACAACCACCATCTCGACAAAGCTTATGACAATACAATATTGCACGTAGTAGAAGAACATGATACCGATATCAAAAATAGTGCCGGCCAAACAATCCCATTTATAGAATTGAAGTACGACAGCGCATTGCTCGAAAAATATAAAAACCTGGTTTCGGTTTCAACCAATATCCCTTGTAAAAGCTGCCTTCCAAAAATTGAACGGATTGAATTGCAGCAATGGTTGACCAAACTCATGGTAGAACGTCTTGAAAAACGGACGGATGAAATTCTTCAGATACTTAACTTTACAAACAACCATTGGGAAGAGGCTTTTTATATCATGCTATGCCGAAACCTGGGCTTCAAGGTCAATGCCGAACCTTTTGAAATGCTGGCACGTTCGCTACCTCTACAAATACTGGCAAAGCATAAAAACAACCTTATACAACTTGAAGCTTTGCTGCTTGGCCAGGCAGGCCTGCTTTCAGATAAGCCTGCCGATGAGTACTGCTCGCAATTAGCTACAGAATACAATTTCCTGAAAAAAAAATACCAACTTATCTCTCTGCAAAAACAGGTATGGAAATTCATGCGCCTGCGCCCGGCAAATTTCCCCACTATCAGGCTTGCCCAGCTTGCCAGCCTTATCAACAACTCATCTTCATTGTTCTCAAAACTCATAGAAGCAGAGGATATCAAACAAATAGAAGGATTATTCAACACTTCCACCTCTGCATACTGGGAAAATCATTATACATTGGGCAAGACAAGCCCTGCTTCGCCTAAAAAGCTTTCAAAAGAAAGCATTGACCTGTTAACAATCAATACCATCATCCCGTTTTTGTTCGTTTACGGCCGTGAAAGAAAAATTTTACACTTACAAGATAAGGCTTTTCAACTTGCAGAAGCAATTTCTGCCGAAAAAAACAGTATAATTGCAGCATGGAAAAAATGGGGGCCAAGGTATCTAATGCTTTTGAAAGCCAGGCATTGCTGCAATTGTACAACCATTATTGTACAAAGCAAAAATGCCTGCATTGTACCATAGGCCATTGGTATTTAACTAAATTTTAAACACTGCCTATGCCTAAGAAAAACCGGATATTATGGCTTGTATTGCCCATTGTGTCCATTATCATTTTTGGAATTTTGGGCTATATCATTATTGAACACTACAATTTCCGTGATGCCCTGTTTATGACCATTATCACCATTACTACTGTTGGGTTTCGCGAGGTCCATCCACTTTCGGACATAGGAATGTACTTCACTTCTTTTTTGATAATCATTAGTTTTGGTATATTTGCCTATACTATTACGGCATTAACACAATACATTGTGGACAGTGTTTTTCGTAACTATTTTAAAATAAAAAAGATGCAAAAAAAAATAGATAAGCTTAGCAACCACGTTATCATTTGCGGCTTTGGCCGAAACGGGAAGCAAGCGCTTATTGAACTTACCATGCACAAAGTCCCTGTAGTAGTTATAGAAAACGAAGCAGCCCAGATTCAACAAATACAAGAATGCCAATACGAAGTACTTTTCATTGAAGGGGATGCCACCCAGGATGAAACTCTTGAACTTGCAGGGATACGCCGTGCCAAAGCCCTGATAGCAGCCATCAACAGTGATGCACAAAACGTATTCCTTACCCTTACTGCCCGCGAGCTCAACCCTAAGCTAACCATCATAGCCAAAGCTTCAGAAGAAGGCTCAGACATAAAATTACGCCGTGCCGGGGCAGATAATGTTATCATGCCCGACAAAATAGGAGGACGCCGCATGGCCAGAATTGTTGCACAACCTGATGTAGTAGAATTTGTAGATAACATCATTCAACAAGGCGACACCAATGTACTAATAGACGAAATCCCGTTGCAAAACATTTCAGATTACCTCAACGGCCGTGCTTTGCGTGACTTCGAAAGTTATAACGATACTGGCGCCAAAATTATCGGCATCAAACAACAAAACAAAATATTTCTGGTCAACCCATTGCCCGAAACCATCCTTTCTAACAGAGATAAACTGTTTGTTTTGGGCACGGTCAAACAAATTAACAACCTCAAACAACTTATTGCCGAATTAAATGTACATGTTTAATTTTACCCCCATAACAAAATGTTGATAAACAAATATATAGGATTGTCGCTTTTTTTGATGCAAAAAATTACTTTTACACAAAATAACCAAACAGTAAAATACGTTAACAAAACTTTGATTACTAATTAAGTAAAATGAAATTTTATCATGATGAAATACTTTGCATTACCAATTTTTGCTATACTCATTACCTCATCTGCTTTTTCTCAGGGCAATAAACTGAAAAAAGCCAATGATTCATTTGCTGCCGCCGAATGGCTCAAAGCCATTGAACAATATCGCGATGCTTACGAGGTGGTTGAAGACAAAAACAAAAAAACCGAAATCATATTTCAGATAGCCGAATGTTTCAGGCACATGTGCGACCCTCAACATGCCGAAATGTGGTACAAAAAAACAATAGACCGCGAATTTCAAAACCCGGTCATCTATCTTTATTACGCTAATGCATTACGCGCACAAGGCAAACTAAAAGAAGCCGAACCTATGTACCGTAAATATAAAGAGCTGGTTCCGGATGATATCCGCGGCGAAAATGGCATACAATCATGCCGTATAGCCCAGCAATGGATTGACTCGCCCAATGGCTATCTTGTAGAAAACTTTAAACCTGCCAATTCAAGGGCCTGTGATAACAGCCCGGCCTTTGGACGCGATGACTTCAAAGTTGTATTTTTTGCCTCAACTAATGAAAGTGCCAAAGGCCAGGTAAGAGAAGGTACCGGCGAAAAAGCCTTTGACATCTTTTATACCAAACTGGATAAAAAAGACAAATGGAGCGCCCCGGTTTCTGTTGGCGATGAAATAAACACAGAATTTGAAGAAGGTTCGCCCAGTATCAACAAGAGTTTTACAAAAATGTATTATACTTCTTGCAAGCCAGTAAAAGGCAAAAAAGCCAGTGCCCATATCATGGTAAGCACCCTCAGCGGCGAAACTTTTGGCACTCCTGAAATGCTTGATATAGCAGGCGATACGGTAGATGTAATCCATCCGGCAATATCAAATGATGAAAAGACTTTATATTTTGTTTCTGACATGCCGGGAGGTTTTGGCGGATACGACATTTGGAAAGTAACTACCAATGAAGATGGCAAATGGGGCAACCCTGAAAATTTGGGCCCCGAAATCAATACCCCAGGAAATGAACTTTATCCATATTCACACGCCGATGGTACGTTATACTTCTCATCTGACGGGCATCTTGGTTTGGGTGGCCTCGATATTTTCAAAGCTAAAAATGAAAATGGCAAATGGACAGTAGAAAATATGCGTAGCCCTATTAACAGCTATGCCGATGATTATGGTATTGTTTTCCAACCCAATGAAGAAAGAGGTTTCTTTAGTTCTGGCCGGGACAAGAAAGATATAGACTTATACTCTTTTGTATTGCCTCCGCTGCGTTTCAATATTGCTGGCAAAATCATTGATGATAGAAGTGAAAAACCTTTAGCTGATGCCCTTATCAAATGTATCAGCAGTGATGGTATCACTACTGATACCAAGAGCGGCCCCGATGGCATTTTCAAATTTGCGTTAAAGCCAAATACAGATTATGTTTTCATCGCATTTAAAGAAGGGTTCCTGAACAATAAAGCCCGTCAAAGCACAAAAGGTGAAGTAAAAAGTAAAGACTTTACAGCACAAATCAACCTTACGCCTATTGACAAACCTATTGAAGTACCCGATATTACCTATGACTTTGCCCGTGCCGAATTAAGGCCCGAATCAAAAACAGCACTGGACAAACTTGTAGAAACGCTTAACGATAACCCCAACATTACTATTGAAATGATGGCCAACACAGACTACATTGGCAACGACAAAGCCAACACAGAACTATCTCAACGTCGTGCACAAAGTGTTGTAGATTATCTTATTTCAAAAGGCATTGCTATGGACAGGCTTTCAGCTAAAGGCAATGGCGAATCTGTCCCGAAGGTAGTTGACGAAAAACTCAATAAACAGTTTCCATTTTTACCGGTAGGAACTATACTTAATGAAACCTTTATAAAAACCCTTTCTCCTGACAACCAGGAATTTGCAAACCAAATCAACCGACGTACCGAGTTCAAGGTGCTTCGCACAGATTACGTGCCTAAACAATAGCCCGGGCATTATGCATGAAACTAACGACAATAAAAGAATGTCGAGGCGTTTCCTGACGTACGCCATTCTTTTACTGTCGTTTTCACTATCCTTAGACATCCTCCTAAAATCAGACTTTTACAAAAACATCCAGCTACAACATTTCCAGGAACGTTTTCTCCAAGTAGAATCGGAACTCGACTTGCAGCTTGACGACATTAGCAACCAGCTCGGCAAAACCACAAATGACATACTTCTGTCCAATAAAATAAAGGAACTTGGCAACTGGGCACAGAGCCGCCAATCTTATTTCTTTATTTTCAAACATGACAGCCTGGTTTTTTGGTCATCCAACAGGTTTGTAGAAACCGATATCCTCCAATATCTTATCAGCAACCGTACGGCACTTCAACTTTCCAATGGATGGTGCTACGCAGCCGAAAGACAAAACTTTGACTACAAAATTATAGGCCTTGTTTTGCTCAAAAATAACTACCCCATTGAAAATAAATACCTTAAAAACACTTTTAACAACATTTTCAATACCGATGAAAATGTAAAAATGACTACTTCTTTTGTCAATGAAAAATATGTCGTCTTTAATAAATTTCATCAAAAAGTCCTGGCATTAAACTTTGACGAAACCAAAAGATATAACCTGTTTTACGAACTTTTTATCACAGTATGCCTTCTGTCCTCGTTAATTTTATTTTTCAGGTTTATGAAATCTATTCTTGAAAATCAAAATAACAGTATCCGTAAAATACTATATATTTTTATCCACGCATTGGCCTCATTGTTTCTTTTCATTTTATTAAGAAAACTTCAGATACCCTCATTTTTTGACAATACAAAGATTTTTTGCAATTCAATCATCAGCCTGCTCGGCTTTTCGGTTTCATCTGGCGACATCCTTGTTATTTCGATGTTTGTCTATTTTTCAGTATCACTGTGGCACAAAAATATTTTTTCAATAAACAGTACACTTTTTAATAACAAATGGCTTATCAAAAGCATTCAATACCTTTTGTTAGTAACTACATTCAGCCTTTATTTTTTAGCCTGTCACGTATTAGAAAACATTTTTTCAGACCTGAATATCAACATCGAAACAAACCAAATACTTGAACATCCCGAACTTTTTATCACTTCAATACTTATCGCTTCAACTGTATTTTGCATACTCACTTTAGTCATTGATATCATTGGACGTAACCTGTTTGAAAAAAAAGAACCATTGGCAGGCAAAGAGTTTTTTATCAGCGCTGTATTTACTTTCCTGATATTTAATATCATCGGAAGGCAGTTATCGGTACTGCACCTTGTAATTGTTCTTATTATCAGCGCCTGTATTGTTTATATCAGGCTCATCAAAAATAAAAATATCACCATTATCCTCACCCTTTGGCTGGTTATTGCCTTCTCAACATATACAATAATTTTTGCCCTTTATGGCCGACAAAAATCGCAAATAAACGAAAGTAAACAAATAGCATTTTCACTTTCATCAGAGCACGACAAAGTAGCAGAGTACCTGTTGATTGATATGGGCAAAAAACTGAGCCTCGACAGCACCCTGAGGTTGCGTATCACCAACGAAAATGTTGATGTTTCATGGATAATCAGGTACACCAAAAAAAAATATTTCTCAGGTTATTGGGACAAATACGACTTTCAGCTTACCATTTGTCAGGCAAACGACTCGGTAATATCTCAAACAAGCAGTCAAAAAGAACTTTGTTCGCTTTACTTCAATGAATTATTAAAAAACAAAGCCGAACCAGTCCCCCAATCTAATTTTTTCTATCTCAAAAACAGTAATGGCCGCATAACTTACCTCTCACATATAAAATATTACAACAAAAACCAGAATGTCAGCCTATATATCCAGCTTGATTCGCGCCTGAAAAGCGAAGCTCCAAACTATCCTCAAATACTGCTGACCAACGAAAACCTCCAATCGCCGGTAACACAGAAATATTCTTATGCCAAATATTATAAAAACCAACTTTCTTACCAATCTGGTAACTTTCTATACAATACAACATTGGTTAAATACCCCACATTTTCAGGAAAATATTATCAAACTTCTTTCAGCGGTTACGACCACCTGTTTTTCAAGCCCGATAAAGACAATATTATCATATTGAGCCGCCCTTCTATCGGATTTTATAACCTTATGGTACTATTCTCTTACATTTTCATCTTTAGCCTGCTGGTCATCTTTATCTTGCTTTTTAGCGTTGACTCATCATCCGTTTTGCCATATATGAAAAAAGGTTTTATTACTAAAATACGCCTCTCTGTGGCTGGTATTATCTTACTTTCGTTCATTACCATTGCCTGCATCACATTCTTTTTTATTATAAAACAAAACCGCGAAAACACATACAAAACCATACGGGAAAAAATGCAGACCATTTATCTGGAAATGGAAAGCCGTTTAGGGAATGTAGAAACCATTAGATTTAACTGGAAATCATACGAATTCAGTAACCTTGAAAACTATTTGAAACACCTTTCAGACATTTTTTATGCCAACATCAATATTTACGATACCAAAGGCAAGCTTATTAGTACCTCACGGCCAGAATTAATAGAAAAAGGACTTGTTGGAACATATATGAACATGCAAGCCCTAACCCAACTAAAACAACTGAACAAAAATGAATTCACGCAAGCCGAATGGATTGGCAAGCAAAAATACAATACCATTTATACCCCATTTATCAACAAACAAGGCAAACTAACAGCTTATATCAACCTCCAGTTTTACGACCTGATATACAACCAGGTGGATGATACCAGCTCCCTCATCCAGGGAATCAGCAACTTCTTTGTAATCATGGTACTTATCACCATGGGCCTGGCTTTTGCATTTTCCGAAAACCTCATCCGCCCGCTAAGGGTCATCCAGGAAAATATGGCCAGGATAAAGATTGGCTCAAAAAACGAAAAAATAGAATATAACGGACACGACGAAATTGCCGAACTAATAGAAGCTTATAACCACAAAGTAGAAGAACTTGAGGTCTCGGCACAACTGTTGGCCAAATCGGAACGTGAAACGGCTTGGCGCGAAATGGCCAAACAAGTAGCCCACGAAATAAAGAATCCTCTAACCCCAATGAAATTAAGTATTCAACAGCTTCAGCGGGCTTGGGACGACAAACACCCTAACCTTGACATGTATTTCAGCAAGGTAACAGCTACCCTGGTTGAACAAATTGAAAACCTTTCAAACATAGCCTCTGAATTTTCAAGTTTTGCCCAAATGCCAAAGACAAAAAATGAAATAATAAACCTTGAAAGCACCATCAAACAAGCCATCAACCTTTTTGAACACAACAAGGTAAACATTATTCTTTCTTTACAAGACGAAAAAACATTTATGGTGTATGCAGATAAAGAACAATTGTGCAGGGTGTTTATCAACCTTATAACCAATTCAATACAAGCCATGCACAATACCCAGGACGCTACTATTGAAATAGCCCTTAAAGCCTCAGGTAATATGGCCGTAATAGACTTTTCGGACAATGGCCCCGGCATATCAGACGAAAACCTGGGCAAACTTTTCAGGCCAAACTTCACGACTAAAACCAGCGGAAGCGGTTTAGGCCTGGCTATTTGCAAAAAAATAATCGACAACGCCAATGGCTCAATCGAATATCTCACCTCCAATCAGGGGGCGCATTTTCGGATTGTTATACCTCTTTACAATAAAGATTTCACAACAAACTCATTGTCTTTTCAATAACTATTATAAATTTGCAATAAACGTAAACTAAAAACTTGAACCTCAAAAAAAATAAGAGTGCATTTCACACATATACATAAATACAATTTCAAAAAGACATTAATTGCCCTTCTTCTCGTTTTATTGGCCAACCCAATTATTTTACGAACTGAAGTGATTAATCAATATTACAAAATAGACTCAATACATTTTGGAGCTGCCAACCAACTGGATACCATCTTTGTCACCAACCCGTCTTTAATTAAAGACAGCGATATTATTATCCTTCATCAAGCCAAAGGAGTCAACTGGAGTTACGATTCAATCTCTCCTGTAGGTAATAACGGTTTTACCGGAAGGTTTGAATTTCATGTTGTACACAAAAAAATAAGCAATAAAATTCTTGTTCGGAGTATCTCTAAAGATACCATATTCAATGTAAGCTATTCAGACACTTGCAACCTTCAACTTGTCAAGGTTGGGACACTTAACGACATTACCAAAAATAAGACCATCAACAATACTGTTACCTGTGCCCCTTGGGATGGAAGCAAAGGAGGTATCGTGGCCATTGTAGCAGATACACTTATCCTAAATGCCAACATTGATGTTTCTGGTAAAGGCTTTAGAGGAGGAAACCCCACAGGCGATTCAAAAGCTACTTGCTGGGAAAACGATTCAACAAACGTTTCTAAGGGATATTTACCAAAATCAAAAATGGCCTTTGGCGGATTCAAAGGAGAAACAATTGTTTCGATAGACACCAATTTTACAAGGGGGCGTACAAAACTATACACAGCCGGGGGGGGCGGTAATGGCTATCACGCTGGAGGTGGGGGCGGAGCTTGTTTTTATATGGGCGGGAACGGTGGATACGAAGCCCCATTATGCGACACAACCCCTAAAACCCTTGGAGGCGAAGGAGGTCTCGGACTTGGTCTTGGATTGCTCAATTACCCGGACAAAAACAACCCCAACCCTGCTATTGCGGTATTTGGAGGAGGAGGAGGATGTAGTACCCAACAATTCCCTTATGTTGCCTCTAAAGGAGGAAATGGGGGCGGTATCATCATCATTATGGCCAATGCCATTAAAGCCAATGGATACAGCTTAAAAGCCAATGGCGAAAGTGTTACAGGTATTGCTACAGCCGGTGCCGGAGGCGGTGGCGGCGGAGGCATGATACTTATAGACATCAGCACTTATCTTGATAAACTAAACATCGAAATTAAAGGAGGAAACGGAGGCTCAGTCAATACAGTACCTCCTATGCCAGGCCCGGGAGGTGGTGGAGCAGGCGGATTTTTGAGATTTAACAATTCGATCCTCAGCGACAGCATAATTTTACGAAAAGATGAAGGTAACTTTGGCAACCCTACACTGCCATTCAAAAATGCTTCCTCCGGAACTCCCGGCGAAATGATGGGAAAACTCATTATGCCTGTTAAAGATTTCTTATTCAACCTGATGCCTGCAGATCAGGAAATATGCGAAGGAGTTACCCCAAAATTGATTAAAGCATCCACACCCAAAGGTGCCAACAATAAATTCAGGTATGTATGGAGAAAAAGTACCAACAAAATCTTATGGGATTCTATTGCCAACCAAATGACATACCAACCTGGGCCCTTAACAGTAACCACTTATTATCAGCGTATTGTCCACCCCCTTGACGAAAATAACAAAGTGATGAGTGCATACTCCGATACAAGTACAATCTTGACAATAAAAGTGTGGCCCAAAATCAAAAATAACTTCATAACCCTTGATACAGACTCTAATGTAGTATGTAAAAATAAACAAATGCCCCTCCTTTGCCGCAACATCAAAGATAAAGAAGACACTATCAAAGGTGGTTTAGGGCCAGGAACATATACATACCTCTGGCAAGACAGCATTTCTGCCTGGGATTCTATTGCACCCGGAATATCCAACAAATTCACATACCAGCCTGTTCTCAATGATTCAGCCAAATTCAGAAGAGTGGTAATCTCCGGTGTATGCCGCAGTTATAGCAATACCATTAAAATTGATGTTTTACCAACCATCAAAAACAATATTATCTCTGATACCCAATGGGTTGCGCTTGGGGCAAATATTGACACCATCCGCGGACTTGCCGTTAATGGCGGAGACAATTCATACAAATACATTTGGAAAAAAAGCTTCGATAAAATCAATTGGACAACCTTTGACAGTACAAACAATGTTCATGACATTATCTGGCCAAAACCTACCCAAACCGACACTTTTTATCTTTACAGACTTGTAATATCAGGAAAATCAAACACTTGTCAGGATATAAGCAATACCATCACCATACATATCCTTGACTCTATCAGAAACAACCGCATTAAAGGCAATGACACCATTTGCAGCCTGACTAAACCTTCCGATTTTATTGGCAGTCTGCCCAAAGGTGGCGATGGGGTTTACTATTATAAGTGGGAACAAAGCAACAATGCCAGCTTCTCTTCTCCTCAAAGCTTCGATGTCATAAGCGATACCATCTTCAACCCCGGCATTATCAAACATAATACATATTTTAGACGTATTGCATTGTCCGGGCCTGGATATTGCTGCAAAGACACCAGCAATTATATATATATACATACCAAACCCGCAATTACCAACAATAAAATACTTCATAGCCTGGATACTACAATTTGTTACAACCAATCATTAGGCCTGATAATGGGTACTACGCCTCTTTTCGGAGACGGGCCTTACAAGTACTTCTGGGAAATTAAAGAAAACGGACCATTCAGCGTTAATAACGAAAAAGACACTTTAAAAGACTTCACCCCCCCATCATTTAAAGATACTGTACAAATCAGAAGAAAGGTAATTTCGGGAATTTGCCAAAGCTATAGCGATACTTTAATAGTCAAAGTGCTTAGTTTAATATCCAATAACATTTCCGGAACAGACACTACAATCTGCAAAGGGACCGATTTAGAAAAATTCAATGCCCTGTCACCCAAAGGAGGAGATGGCACATACAAATACCTTTGGCAATGCCATGAAGAAAATAAACCATGGAAAAACTGCCCCGGCAACTATTCAGTGATGCAATACAACCCTCCGGCTATTGATTCTGCTATTTATTTCAGGCGCATAGTATTTTCAGGTCTTAACGATTGCTGCAAAGACACTTCATCCATTGGCTTGATCAAAATTTTTGAGCTTCCTACCAGTACCCTGACCCAATTTGATGACAGTCTTTGTCTCGGCAACAAAATTGATCTATCAATCAGGCTTACCGGCAAAGCTCCTATAAAAATTAAATACACCAATGGATTTGAAACTAAAGAAAAAGAATTTAATACTACCGGCTTAAATACTTTTTCTGAAACCCCATTAATAGCAGGCGTTTACAATTATTTAATTACCTCAGTACAAGACAACAACAAATGCCTGGCAATAGATATGTCAGGAACAGCTACCAAACATGTATTTGAAGTACCTGTTGTTTTTGCCGGGATCGATACTGCTGTCTGCGGAGACAGTATAACCCTGATAGCAACAAAAACTATTGGAAAAGGCAAATGGTCATTAGAAGTGCCTGCTACTTTCTATCCTGCCGATACAGCAAATAAAGTATCTATCAAAACATCTGCCTTTGGCCCTCAAAATGTTACTTGGGAAGCTAACAACGGAGGCTGTATTGACAAAAAAAACATTCAGGTTACCTTTTTCCAGCCTCCTTTAGATCCTTCAATTGGTGAAAACCAATCTGGCCCATATCTATTTAAAACACACCTGAAAGCATATTTGCCACAATTGGGCGTTGGAAAGTGGATAAGCCCCGATAACAGTATAATCATTGAAAACAACTCCGATCCTGAAACGTATGTAGAAAACCTGAAATTTGGGAAAAACCAATTTATTTGGGTGGTAACTAATGGCGTTTGTCAAGCAACAAGTGACACTTTGATTGTAGAAGCTACAGACCTCAAAATCCCGGAAGGATTTTCACCTAATGGTGACAAAATAAACGATTTATTTGAAATAAAAGGCCTTGAGAATGTCAAAGACGCAAACCTCACTATCATAAACCGATGGGGAAAACAAATATATAACCAACCAGATTATAAAAACAATTGGAACGGCACCCAAGATGGCAAAGAACTACCATCTGATACTTATTACTATATTCTCAATGTCATTGGCCGCACTTATAAAGGATACATTGTAATCCGCAAATGATGAAAAAGAAACTTGCCATATTATCTATATTGTCTATCGTTGCAATAAATGCAAATGCCCAGTATTACCCGCTTTTTAGCCAATATTTGTCCAACGGGGTGCTTCTAAACCCGGCATATACAGGTAGCAGGGATGTGCTTAGTGTTAATGCAATGCATCGCTCTCAAATGATAGGTTTTAAAGGAGCTCCAAGCTACCAAAGTTTCACAGCCCACATGCCGTTGAAAAACGAAAATATCGGCATTGGACTTATGGCATTGAATGAAAAAGCTGGCCCTATACAGAATACTCATATTTATGCTACTTACGCATATCGGGTTGCCGCAGGCCCAGGCAAATTAGCCTTTGGGCTTAAAGCAGGGCTTAATTATGGCAATTATGGCTGGAGTAACCTTTATACTAACGAAAGCGGCGACCCGGCCTTCGAAAACAACAACACAACGCTGCTGCTGCCAAACCTTGGAGCCGGAATATATTACTATTCAAATACCTTTTTTACAGGACTTTCTATCCCATATTTTTTAAGTTATAAAGAAAAAAACTCACATGATGGTTTTGAAATTTTTCATGACATAAACAACTATAACTTTTTATTAACAGCAGGCTTTTTGCTAAACATTTCGCCCAATTTAAGAATTAAACCTTCTACCTTACTCAAATATAACATGACAGCAAAAGAACAGTTTGATATAAACCTTAATATTATTACACTTAACGATATGCTTAGCTTCGGGGCCCTTTATAGAACGGGAGAAGCTATGGCCGGGATTGTTGAAGTACAGCTAAACCATCAGTTACGAATAGGATGTACGTATGAATACTCAACACCATCAACTAATACATACAACTATTATTCATTCGAATTTTCGGTCCGGTATGAATTTTTGTATAAAATTAAAGCTGCAAACCCCCGCTTATTTTAAATGCTTGAAAGAAAATAAAAATGAAGAAAATCATAATATATGGCGTTTTTTTATTCCTGGCAGATATTATACCTCTGAACCTGGGCTTCTCTCAACGTCAATACACCGTTGAAAAGCTTTCGTTCTGTTCTAACAAACAAAACGAATTTGCACCCGCTTTTGCCAAAGACGGCATTATTTATTGTACCGACAGAAAACACAGCTTCTGGTTTTCATACTCTGATACCGCCGAAAACTCTTCTCAACCTTTTGACCTCTACCAGGTAAAACTAACAAAAGATTTCAAAGACTATAAAAGCATTGAAAGGCTCAACCTTAACACTATTTTCAACGAAGGCCCCTGTTGTTTGTTCAACAGTGATAAAAGTATTGTCTTTACCCGAAACCTTGATGCCACAAAAAAATTTGGCAACTACAACAAAAAAGGAAATACATTGGGAATTTTCTTTGCCGAACTTAAAAAAGATGAATGGGTAAATATCACAGCCTTTGAATATAATAGCACCGAATACAACGTAATGCACCCAACCATTACTGCTGATGGCACTACTATGTATTTTGCCTCTAATATGCCCGGAGGTATTGGCGGATACGATATTTATGTTACACACCTGAACAATGGAAGCTGGTCTAAACCTGAAAATTGTGGCCCCAACGTTAACACTGACAAAAATGAAGCTTTCCCTTTTATTCATCAGTCTGGTCGCTTATTTTTTGCTTCCAAAGGCTGGAATACACGAGGTGGATATGACATATTCTTTACACTAAAAATGAACGGACAATGGATAAAACCTGAAAATATGAAAGAACCATTTTCGTCAACAGCTGATGATTTTGGGCTTATTTTGGATCCATATCTCCAAACAGGCTTTTTTGCCTCAAGCCGTAACAAAAACGATGACATCTTTCGCGTCCAATCAGCCATTTCAGAATTTGAAAACTGTACCCAACAAAAGAAAAACAACTTTTGCTATGTTTTTTTTGAAAATGGCACCAGTGAAGAAGACGTAAAAGGAACAATGAAATATGAATGGGATCTGGGCGATGGGACAAAAATCAGAGGGCTTGAAGCAGAACATTGCTTTGCAAAACCTGGAAAATACCGTATCCAACTCAATGTTATAGACTCTGTCACCAATGAAATTATGATGAACCAGGCCGAATATGATTTTAATGTAGAAGAAATTGAACAACCCTACATTACAGCCCCGGATATGGCAACTATTGGAGAAACCATTACTTTTGATGCCAAAAAAAGCAACCTCAAAAACTTTAAAATTGCTAAATATTATTGGGATTTTGGCGATGGTACCAAAAGCTTTGGCGAAAGCATATCACATGTTTTCTATGAAGAAGGCCTTTATGATGTAAAACTTATGTTAGAAAGTACACAAACCCGCACCGGCATAAAAAAATATTGTGTATTCAAAAGTATTTCTATTAAACAACATTAAACAACGATTTGTTACTTTTGTATAAATTATTACACAAATGAACACTCTAATAAAAAAACACCTATTTATATTGCTCATTGCCAGTTATTTACCTATAGCTTGTTTTAGCCAGGCTGCCCCTGCTGATGACGAAAATATTGCAAGTCTTATTACATTTGGCAAAAATGCCGAAACCTCATGGGGAGACAATGACCATGTACAAATATTTTTCTTTTTAATCCCTGAAAAATTTAAAAAACCTGTTTATATCCGTGTTTTTGACCCCGAAGCCAGCGGAGATGATGACGAATTAAACGGCGTATTTGATACAGAAACTACATTTTCAGTGTATGGTGGCAAAAAATGCTGGTCGGAAGAAGCAGCTCAAAGCTCAAACCCTACTTCTGGAAATTATAAGAGTGGCAATCTAAAAGCTACTAAAACATTTGGGAATACCTCAAAATACGATAAAACATGGTACACTTTTGGCCCTTTTAACCCTACAGAAGGTGAATACGTACAAAAATTTGGCGGCAACGTTCTGAAAGTTATAGCAGAAGGCATTAGTGGCGATGACGGAAACAAATATAAATTTTACCTCTCTACCTCCCCTACCGATAATGTACCAATTGAAGGCGCAAATGCCTTTGCCTACGATTATTGTTTCAGGATGTGGGATGACCCTAAACAGGTTTCGCATATTTATCCTTATGTAGATGACAAAACTATCTCGGTAAAAATCAGCAACTTCGACTGGGATGATGATGGCTTTATCCGCATTGTATCTGTAGCCCGTAAAGGCCAGATGGAAGCTGTTTCAGGACAAGACAATTGGGTAACTACCGAGTTTAAAATTATCCAGGAAGAAAAAAACACTTCTTTAGATATCCAAATGATAAAAAGAAAAAATGCTCCAGTCAAAAACAACAATGTAGTAATAAACGTCAGAAACCAATATGGCGAGCTATTGCCGTTCTACACAATTCCTATTGGCGGAGTACCAAAATATAAATATTCAATTGGGGTTAAGCAGAAAACCGAATAGGACTTTGTTCCTTTCATGAATGTTTGTAACTTTATCGTGTTTATTACTTAAAAAGTATTACAAACAATAATATAACACTATTATGAGGACACGCTCTTTTATTTTATCGCTTTGCTTTATAGCATTACTTATAGCACAAGGCTTCTCGCAAAGTATAAACATAAAGCGTTTTAATATCGAACAAGGGCTTTCTCACCCTTCGGTATATTCAATCATCCAGGACAAAACAGGCTTCATTTGGCTATGCACTGGAGTTGGCCTTAACCGATTTGACGGGACAACATTTACCAATACTTTTATGGGTGATACACTCCCCAACACAGTCGCTTCAGCTAATTTTCAATCTTCTAAAGACTCTCTATGGTTTGGCTTTGACGATGGTAGCCTTTATTTATATTCAAAAAGAAAGTTTGTAAAAAAATACAGCAACCCTCAATCCCCAAGTACCATCACCTGCCTGACAAAAGACAATGATGGCAATATTTTGGCTTGTACCCAAAACAACGGCATTATCCTTATTACCCCCGAAAAAACAGAGACCCTGCCAGGCACCAATGACAAACTTATTTACAGTATTATCAATATCGGTAACAATCATTTTTTGGTTGGCACTTCATCCGGCCTTTGGGAAGCAAAACTCGATGCAGCCAAGTCAGAGTTTATTTTTAGAAATAATATTAAATGCATAGCCCAAACCAAAATTCAATGTATAGCTAGCTATGGCCAGGACAAATATCTTATTGGAACAGAAGATGAAGGCATAAGCCTTCTTCAATACAATTCAAAAAAAACGAACGCTCAAAAACTTTCCAATGACCAAAAGTTAAAACTTGCCAATATTCAATCAATTCAAATTGACGACAACAATAACATCTGGCTTGCTACCTTTGGAAATGGCATATATAAACTTGCCAACAAAAACAATACGTTTGAAATTACCGAAAACTATAACGAAAGCAACGGACTGGGAGACAATTACATCAAATCCATTTATTTTGACCGTGAAAAAGACTTATGGATAGGCACTTATTCCAACGGATTGAGTGCCATCATAAATGAATCTTTTGTTTTTTACAACTTTTCTAAAGAACAAATCAACAACAACATCCTGAGCATAGCCTCTACAAAAGACGGGATCTTTTTTGGCAGCAGACAGGAAATATCGTTTATGTCTGCAAAAAACAAACAAATTTTCACATTGACTACTAAAAACGGATTGCCGGCAGACAATATCACCGCTATTCTCCCTATAGAAAATAACCAACTTTACTTTGGAACTGAAAAAAATGGCGTGTATCTTTTAAATTTTCAAACCAAACAAATATCAAAGGTTTTTCGTTCCAACAATTCTGTTGAAAATAAAATCAACTATCTTACTTGTAATAAAAACACTCTTTGGATAGCCACAAACGGAGGAATAATTAAAATAGACCAAAACACAGGACGCACAGAAAAATACTCTATGGACAACGGCCTCCCCCATAATAAAATCAACAGCCTGTTTATTTCTCCAGACGGAAACATTTGGGTTGCCTCCAAAAGTAACGGTTTGGTTAGTCTTGACAACAAAAAACATTTTAAAATGGAAGGTATTCCTGAAATTGAATTTACAGGCATTGCAATGGACAAGAAAGGCAACCTTTGGGCTTCGACTTATGGAGATGGCGTTTTCTGCTTTAGAAAAGATTCTGTCATTCACCTATCCGAAAACGAAGGACTAAAATCTGACTATGGATACTTCATTATCTCAGACCCCGATGGTAACCTTTGGACAGGACATCGTATGGGCCTAAGCCGTATAAACAGCAATACATTTAAAGTATTAACCTATGGAATAGAACTTGGAATAAGGGGCGACTGCAACCTAAATGCTGCTAATGCCTCAGACGAAGGTGTTTTGCGCTTTGGGACTACAGATGGAATTGTTCAATACAACTATTCGAGCAACAAACAAAAGCTTTTACCCCCTAATGTTGACTTGGTTTCTGTTAAAATTGGAGATAAAGAAATAGATTTTTCTAAACCTATTGTATTGCCTTATGGCAAATACCGTATCCGTTTTGACTTTGTCGGACTGAATTTTACCAACCCGGCAGGAGTTAAATATCAATACAAACTGGAAGGCTGGGAAAATGAATGGTCCGAAATAAGTTCCAATACTTTTGCCCTTTATCCACGCGTAGACGATGGTAATTTTACATTCTTAGTTAAAGCCTACAATGCAGAAGGCATTGCTAACGAAATACCTTTTTCTGTCACGGTAAAAATCAAAGCTCCTTTTTGGAAACAATGGTGGTTTATCTTGCTCTCTATAATATCATTAGTGGCTGCCGTTTATGCCATTATTAAATATAGAGAACAAAAGCAGATAGCCTTTCAAAAACACCTGCAAAAACTTTTAGATGAGCGTACCCGTGAAGTTGTTGAACAAAAAGAAGAAATTGAAATTAAAAACCGGGATATTACAGACAGTATCACTTATGCTCAACGTATCCAAACTAGTATATTGCCCTCTATCAAAAAACTCCAGGATAGCTTTTCGGGTTGTTTTATATTCTATCAACCAAGAGACATCGTCAGTGGCGACTTTTACTGGTTTGACAAAGTAACAGATACCAAGTTTTCTATTGTTTGCGGCGACTCTACCGGGCACGGCGTCCCGGGAGCACTCATGTCTATGATTGGGACAACCCTTATTAAAGATATTTGTACCCGCCCTGACGTAGTCAAACCTTCTGATATCCTCCTTAAGCTCGATGAAGAAATGGCCAATACCCTTAACCAAAATTTTGATGCCGAAAAATCAAGCGATGGAATGGATATTATTGCCTGCGAAATTGATGTTGAATCTTATGTAGTACGCATAGCTTCTGCTATGCGACCTGTTATTCTCTATCAAAACGGAGAGCAGGTTTACGTTCAGGGAAGCAAAAACTCCATCGGAGGTACTGAATTTGGCGACCAAGGCAAAGATTTTGAAGACCAAACTTTTCAACTCCAAAAAGGAGACATCATTTATATGTTTTCTGATGGGTACCCCGACCAGTTTGGAGGGCCAATGGGTAAAAAATTTAAAATGATCCGCCTGCGTAATATGCTGCGGGACATTCATGAATTGCCAATGGAAGAACAATACCTTCATGTCAAAAACACTTTTAATCTATGGAAAGATCAGCTCGAACAAGTAGATGACGTACTTTTTATGGGTATCAAAATTTAAGACATTTAGTAATAAAAGAAGATATTTTATCAATTATTTGGTTTTATTCTAAATAATTTTTACTTTTGTCAACAACAAATACATAAAAGAAAAGCAAATGCGGTCTTGGGTTTCAAATAATTATTTTTACTTTTTTTTCTTTTTTCTGCGGAAACACCGGGGCCAATATTCTATTGCATAAACAAAACAAAAAACAATAGCAAGTCCCGGTCAAAAACCGGGACTTTTTTTTTATAAAACAAAAAATTATGACACCTAAAACATCCAAACAAACAAGCAGAGTTGCCATACAAGGCGGATACGGAGCATTTCACGAAATTGCCGCCAAACATTATTTTGAAAATGAAAACATTGAAATAGTAACAGCCAATACATTTAAAGACCTATTTAAATCTTTAAAAAACAACCATGCAGACCTTGGTATTATGGCTATTGAAAACTCTTTGGCAGGTAGCATTCTACCAAACTACAACTTGCTGCAAGATTCAAATATGAAAATTATTGGCGAAATATACCTGCGAATAAAACAAAACCTGGTAGCATTACCGGGTGTAAAAATTGAAGATATTACCGAAGTGTACTCCCACCCTATTGCCATATTGCAGTGTCAGATGTTTTTTGACAATTATCCTAATATTAAAGTACTTGACAGTATTGACACAGCTCTTAGCGCTAAAGATATAGCAGATAAAAAGCTTAAAAATACAGGGGCTATATGTTCCAAACTGGCTGCCGACAAATATGGGCTAAACATTTTGGCAGAAGGCATTGAAACCAACAAAATGAACTATACACGTTTCCTTATCCTTTCTGAAAAAATTGGATATCACAAACAAGACAAACACATTGATAAAGCATCCATTACATTTGTCCTTGAACACCAAACAGGAAGCCTTTCTAAAGTTCTTTCTATACTTTCTTATTATGGGATAAACCTTACCAAAATTCAATCAATGCCCATCATTGGGAAGGACTGGGAATACCAATTTTATGTAGATGTTACATTCAATGATTACGTAATGTACAGACAGGCTTTAGACGCTATCAGGCCTTTTACCTCAAGATTAGACATCATGGGCGAATATGCAAAAGGCAAAACTGTTATGGAATAATAATTAAATAAACTTTACAGCAATGAATACTACAGCAATTTCATCAGAAAAAAAAGAAGTAAATAATATGGAATCTCAATTAAAATTACAGCCATTCACATTCGAAAATGTACCTTCAACCAGGCCAATGATTATTGCAGGGCCTTGTAGTGCCGAATCAGAGCAACAAATGGTAGAAACAGCTACTCAACTTGCAGCCCAGGGAATCAAAATATTCAGGGCAGGCATTTGGAAACCAAGAACACGTCCGGGCTCATTCGAAGGATACGGCTCTGCAGCTTTACCTTGGATGAAAAGCGTAAAACAAGCTACAGGTATGCTTACCGCTACTGAAGTAGCTAACGTAAGACACGTGTATGAAGCATTAAAAGCGGGCATCGACATCTTATGGATTGGAGCCCGTACCTCTGTAAACCCTTTTGCAGTGCAAGAAATTGCAGACGCCCTGCGAGGTGTTGACATTCCGGTACTAATTAAAAACCCTGTAAACCCAGACCTTGAATTATGGATTGGGGCTATTGAACGCTTTTATCATGCTGGTGTAACCCGTCTTGCGGCAGGACATAGAGGCTTCTCTTCTCACGAAAAGCTCGTTTATCGGAACGACCCAAACTGGCAAATCCCAATCGAGCTGCGCCGTCGCATCCCTAACATCCCAATGTTTGTTGACCCAAGTCATATCTGTGGAAACAGACAATACCTGGGCGAAATATGCCAAAAATCAATGGACCTGAATTACGATGGCATCATTATCGAATCGCATATCAACCCGGATGTTGCCATGAGTGATGCTAAACAACAGCTTACACCAGCTGATTTAAGTGTATTGTTGAGTAAACTGGTATTGCGCAAAGAATATGCCGACAACAACTCTTTAGTTACCCTTGAAGAACTCCGCGCCCAAATTGACAAACTCGATGACCAACTTGTTGATTTGCTCGAAAAACGTATGAAAGTAGCCGAACAAATTGGTGTATGCAAAAAAGAAAACAACATTGCCATCCTTCAAACCAGCCGTTGGGATAAAATCATTACCAAGCGTCTTGAAGAAGGGGCAAAAAAAGGCTTGAGTGCCCAATTTATTGAAACCATTTTCCGTTCTATACACGAGGAATCAATCGACCACCAGACAAAAGTGATGAATGAGCCTAAAAATGGTAATAAATAGCATGGAGAAAGTTGTATTAAATACAGCAGGCGCTGTTTCTAACATCCTGATTGGCGAATCGGTTTATAATCTTGCAAAATACATCCCTGCCAACCAGAAAACCATCATCATTACAGATGATAACATTGCAAAGCTTTATGCCAAAGCAATTGAAGGCTTTGATGTTATCGTTATCCCTCAGGGGGAAAATAATAAAACCCTTGCAACCATTGACCTTATCATGGGCAAATTGGTAGAGTTTGAGGCTGACCGCTCAACCTTCATTGTAGGTATAGGTGGCGGCATTGTTTCAGACATTACTGGTTTTGCAGCATCAATTTATATGAGGGGGTTAAATTTTGGTTTTGTCACAACCTCTCTCCTATCTATGGTTGATGCAAGCGTTGGAGGCAAAAACGGGGTCAATTATGGCGGATTCAAAAATATGGTGGGCGTTTTCAATCAACCTCAGTTTGTCATATGCGATATTGAAATGCTCAAAACCCTTGACAGGGAAGAATTTATTGGAGGCATGGCCGAAGTGATAAAACATGGTGCCATTAAAGACAAAGCCCTGTTTGAATTTCTCGAGAACAATTATAATGCCATTTTAAAATATGACAAAGACGCCATACACCGTTGTATAAAGGATTCAGTAGAAATAAAAGCCAATGTCGTGTCACAGGATGAGCGGGAAAAAGGCGAACGCAGAAAACTCAATTTTGGCCACACCTTTGGTCATGCTATTGAAAAGCTTACCATGATGCCACACGGCAAAGCTGTTGCTATTGGCATGAACATGGCTGCTGCTGCTTCGGTCCTGCTTGGTCATCTTTCGCAAAACGAAGCACTGAGGCTTAAAAAGCTTACAGAAAACTTCTTATTGCCCACATATCTGGATGCAGATAGCAATGCCTTGTTTAACGCCATGAAAAAAGACAAAAAGCGCGATGGAGCCAGTTTGCATCTTGTACTTCTTGACAGTATTGGCCATGCTATCATCGAAAATGTAGAATATAAAAAATTGGAGGAAATAATTCATGATATGCGTCTCGCTTAACATTACAGATGTTGACCAATGTATTGAAGCTTTAAAAAGCCTTGAAATGGCCGAAATCAGGATAGATTTGGCAGGCTATAACGAACAGCAAGTCGAAAGGGTTTTTTCGTCTCATAAAAACCTGATAGCTACCTGCCGCCCGGACAATATCACTGACGAAAAACGCCTAAAACTCCTTATCCGAGCTATTGAAAGCGGTGCAGCCTTTGTCGATGTCGAATACGAATCTGATTTATCTTTCAAACATGCCGTAAAACAAGCCATACAAAATAAAAATTGTAAGCTTATCATCTCTTTCCACGATTTCAAAAAAACTCCGACAAGAGAACAATTAGAGATTATTGTTCAGCAATGCTTTGATATGGGTGCAGATATTGCTAAGCTGGCTTGCATGGTAAACACCGATGCCGACAATGCTGCTCTTCTATCTTTATATGACTCTGAAAAGCCTGTAGTATCATTAGGCATGGGCGAAAAAGGCAAAATATCAAGGATAGCAGCCCCATTGCTTGGTTCTCCTTTTACCTTTGCTGCTTTTGACGAGCAAAGCGCTACGGCTCCCGGCCAGATTCAATATAAAAGGTTGGCTGAACTATACTCATTCATCAAAAATTCATAATTTTCAACGGTAAATTAATATAGAAACATGAATACCATAGGAACTCTCTTCAAACTCAGTATATTTGGCGAATCTCACGGCAATAGTGTAGGAATAGTAATAGATGGCGTTCCAGCCGGAATACCAATTACCCGGGAAGAACTTGAAGCCGACTTAAGTCGTCGTAAAAGTGGAGCCAAAGGTACAACTCCCCGCCAGGAAGCTGATATTCCACGCATCATGAGCGGAGTATTTGAAAATCATACTACCGGCGCCCCTATTTTAATCCTTTTTGAGAATACCAATACCCGTTCAAAAGACTATTCGTTTCTTTTAGAAACCCCTCGCCCTGGCCATGCCGACTTTGTTGCCCATAAAAAGTTTGGCGGATATGAAGACTATCGCGGAGGAGGCCATTTTTCTGGCCGTATAACACTTGGTATAGTTGCAGCAGGCGTTATTGCAAAAAAAATCATTGCTCCTATCATTGTAAAATCTACTCTTATTGAGGCAGGAGGAACAACAGACATTGAAAAGGCAGTTGAAAAAGCTATTGCAGAGCAAGATTCCATCGGAGGAATCGTTGAAACTATTGCTACCAATATGCCAATCGGATTAGGCGAACCTTTCTTTGGCAATATTAAAGCCGTTTTGGCGCATTACATCTATTCAATCCCGGCAATCAAAGGTCTTGAATTTGGTTCAGGTTTTGCAGCTGCCCGCATGAAAGGTACAGAACACAACGACAAGTTTATTACTGTTTCAGGAAAAACAGCAACAAATTACGCCGGAGGCATCAATGGTGGTATTTCAAACGGCAACGACCTTGTATTTAAAGTAGCCGTAAAGCCAACAAGCAGCATTCATGCCACACAGCACACCATGAACATGAAAACTGGTCAAATGACAGACCTCAGTGTTGAAGGGCGTCACGACACTTGTATAGCCCTGCGTATTCCCGTGGTTGTTGAAGCCATGACATGCCTGGCATTGGCAGACCTTGTTTTGCAGGAACAAAAATTTCCACGCGTTGTAAAAAGCTAAACATGACGCGTTTATTAGCCTTCATCTTACTTTTTTCAAGTCTATACCTCCCGGCTCAAACAAGTTTGCAAAAGGCCGTTGCTTATAGCCAGCAAAACACAGAGGATTCTGCAAACTTTTATTTCAGCAAAGCCATAGAAGAAACACCTAATAATTACCTTGTCTATCTGAGGCAAGGTATGTTTTTATATTCATTAAAAAAAGATGCTAAATTGCCATTATTAAAAGCCAATACCCTCAGAAAAAATTCTGCATCCTTTTATCTGGCCTTAGTTTTCGCTTCCGAACGCGACACCCTGAACACCATTAAATACTTAAAACAAAACTTATCTTCCGAATATCAGGTCAAGCCCTCTGACATTAAAATGGAAAAAGCTTTCTCATTTCTTGAAAAAACAGAACAATGGAAAACGCTTTGGGAACAAAATTGGTACAACAAAAATGACGAACTAATTGGCGAATTGCTTTTCTTATACCATTCTGGCAATTATATGGAAGTCATTAACACCGTAAGCAACTTTGCCATCAATAATCAAAAAATAAGCCACGAAATGTATTATTTGCGGGCATGTTCTTATCTGGCCTTGGGAAACTATAATGCAGCCCTTTCTGATATAAATGAAGCTATCCGGATAAACAAACACCGAAGCAAGTATTTTGAACTTCGGGCTGATGTAAAAATTAAGCTAAAACAATATGTACAGGCCTCAAAAGACTATAAAGAAGCTAAACGCTTAGACCTGCTAAACTTTGAAGCAATTTGTAAAAATGCGTATTGTTTTTTGCTCCAACAACAATATGAACAAAGCCTGGAAGAAATAGCCATTTATATATACCTATTGCCTCAAAACGAAAAGGGACTTTACATAGGGGCACAAGCTGCATTTCATAGCAATAAATATATTAAGAGCCTGGAATATCTTAATACACTATTTAAAGCCGGATATAACAATACCGATTATTATATTTTAAGGGCTAAATGTTACGCTCAGGCACAATTGACCAATAACGCACTTCAGGACTTAAATACTGTATTGAATAAACAACCCCATAATATTTCAGCATTGCTCGAACGCGGGAATATTTATTATTCAATAAAACAATTTTCCCAAGCCTGCGAAGATTGGAAAAAAGCCAAGAGCTTAGGCAGCCTCCAGGCAGATAAACTACTTTGGATGAATTGTAAATAAAAAACCCGGCTTAATACCGGGTTTATAATTTAGTGATGCGCACTTTCTGCAAGCATTTCACGGGCTACTGATAAAATTGTTTCATCATCAAAGGTAACAATGCCCCCATCCGGACCTTGTTCAATATGTACACCTACTGTTTTTCCTTCTCCATTTTTGTAATGGGTACCTCCGAAGTAATTCCTTACAGTATCTTCATCGATATTAAGCTTATCAGCTATCTTTTTCATACTGCCAGAAGGTAGGCTGTCTTTGATTTTCCTAAGTTCGTTAAATGTTATTGTCATAGTTTTACTATTTTAGGTTTGATAAAACTTACATTCCGAAATATACTAAAAATTTCGAGTTTTTTCACATTAAATTAAACTAAAATACTTAAAAAATACTTAAAATTATCAACAAGTTAAACATCATTAATACATTGCAAATCAGTATATTACATTTGATATAAATATTAAAAACACAAAACATTTTTATCCTTTATTTTAAATCATCGATATTGATCAGGAGTTTGTCTTTTGTATTGTATTTTTGATAAAAACAGCGTATGAAAGTATTATTTATTGGAGGAACAGGTAACATAAGCTCGGCCGTAAGCAAGATGGCTGTTTCAAAAGGAATTAACCTTTACCTCCTTAACCGGGGCAATAGAGATAGTATTGAAGGAGTAAAGCAAATGCATACAGATATTCATGATGTAATTAAAACAAAGCAGCTTCTTTCCACAGAAAAATGGGATGTTGTTGTCAACTGGGTTGCATTTACAGTTGATGATATAACCCGCGATTTTGAACTTTTTGCTAATAGTACCAAACAATATATCTTTATCAGCTCAGCCTCTGCTTATCAAAAGCCACCTGTAAACCACATTATAACTGAATCTACACCTTTAGTTAACCCTTTTTGGGAATATTCTCGAAATAAAATTGCGTGTGAAGAACAATTAATGCACCTTTACAGAACTAAGGGTTTTCCCATTACCATTGTAAGGCCATCTCATACGTATAATACAGTAATTCCCATTACTTTAGGAGGCTGGACAGAGTACACCACTGTTTACAGGATGAAAAAAGGTCTCCCGGTAGTAGTCCAAGGCGATGGCACATCATTATGGACTCTTACTCATGCCAAAGATTTTGCCCGAGGTTTCATAGGCCTTTTAGGAAATATTCACGCCATAGGTGAGGCTTTTCATATTACATCCGATGAGATATTAAGTTGGAACCAAATATATGAAACTCTTGCTGAGGCTGCTGGTGTTAAAGCCAATATTGTCCACATACCCACAAAACAAATCTGTCAATATGCAGACAAAACAGGCTATCCATCGGAATTTGGTTCGCTTTGGGGCGACAAATCGCATTGTGCTATTTTTGACAATACAAAAATCAAACAATTTGTTCCTGAATATAAAGTTGTTATTCCATTTTCAGAAGGGATAAAAGAAACTATAAAGTGGTTTGAAGCCAAACCAGAACGAATGATTATTAATGAAGCTACAAATAATCTTATTGACGGATTAATAAAAATTTGGGGATAACCATATTCTGGTTCTGGAAAAAAGTCATACGCCTTTTATTTTGCTGAAACAGGCTCTTAACAGGATTGTACGGGCCTATCATATTCTACTACAGAAACAGCAAAATTGAAGTGCCTTTTTGAAGCCTTTTGAGGTAATCTTTGTGTTTTATGCGGTTTTAAATATTGTTCATAAGGCTAATTTAACTATTTTATTAAAAATTAACATAATAAGGTTATTTCATTTATTATCTTATTTTTGCGCACCGAAAACAAAATAAAATGTAATGAAAATGGCAGAAAACGTAACAATTGTAAAAGACACAACAGCAAATCCAGCACCTCTTGGGTTATTAGGATTTGGAATGACCACACTTCTTTTAAACATTATAATGCAGGCTTTTATGATCTTAACTCTATGATTATGGGCATGGGACTGTTTGTTGGAGGTTTAACGCAAGTGATAGCAGGTATTCAGGAGTGGAAGAAAAACAATACTTTTGGAGCAACAGCATTTACAGCTTATGGTTTTTTCTGGATAGCGCTGGTTGCTATCTGGTTAATCCCACGAACAAGCTTTGGAGCTGATTTAAAATCAGATGAAACATCTATGGGTTGGTTCCTTTTGATTTGGGGAATTTTCACCTTAGGGATGTTCATTGGCACACTTAAATTAAACAGGGCATTGCAACTTGTGTTTGGGACCCTTGTAGTGCTGTTTTTACTCCTCGCTATTGGTGACTTTACAGGTATCAAAGAAATAAAAACCGTTGCAGGCTATGAAGGTATTATTTGTGGTTTATTGGCTATTTACACATGCCTTGCACAGATTATTAATGAAGTTTATGGCAAAACCATTCTCCCTATTGATAGCAAAAAGTAAAAATTAATAAGCTATAAAGAGTAAAGCACGCCAATGAGCGTGCTTTTTTTATTTCATGCAAAGTTTTGCTCGTTGATTTGAAATAGTATAAATAACCATTACTTTGCATTACAAAAAAACTAATAGGGTATTTCAATCAGGGCAAAAGCATTAAAATACAAATAATCCGCACCCACTTGAAAAGGGACTATAACGGGCTATGCAAACAACTGCAATGTTAGCCCTACTTCTTAAAGAGAGTTGGGAGGTTTTAAAAGCAACACACACATCTTATTGATAATATGATATATATCGTTTTTTAAATGCGCTTGCCCTGCTATTTCAATCAATGTTCACTATCACTATACGATACTTCAGTAGTATAAAAATAAAGAAAGCTGCCTTCTGTTGAAAGCAGCTTTCTTTTTGAGTTATATTATCACTATTGAAGTGTAAATACAATAGGAATTACAAATTGCTGTTTAACAGCTTTACCGCCTTGTTTACCAGGAGTCCATTTAGGTGAACCCATAATACAGCGTAGCGCTTCTTTATCAAGTTCAGGGTGGACACCACGAAGGACTTTTGCATCTACAATCTGGCCACGAGAGTTAACTGCAAACTGAACAATTACTTTTCCTGAAATACCAGCTTCTGCTGCAGCAGTAGGGAATACAATATTTTGTTGTACCCAGATACGGAAAGAGTTAATATCTCCACCCTGGAACGATGCATTTTCTTCAACAATAACAAACGCAGGTTCTTCGGCTTCAATGACTTCATCTTTCTTTTTCTCTTCTACTACAATTTCTTCAGGAGGAGTTTCATTTACTATTTCAGCTTGTTCTTCAACCGTAGCAAGTGCAACTTCTTCTTTTACAGTATCTACAACAACCGGAGCCCTAAACTTAACTTGTTGTTCAAGCGCAGCTGGTGGTGGAGGTGGTGGAGGTGGTGGAGGTGCATCCTCCTGATTAAGTTTTTCCATCTCCAAACTAACATTTTTGTCAATGCGTTTCAAAGCTTTGCTTTTAGCCCGGTAAGCTTCAATAAGAGGTACAGCTACAACAGTGCCAATAATTAAAAACGCACCCGAAAATGCAATCAGAAGGACTTTTTTGTATCTCTTACGTAATGCATAAGCTCCATATTCTTTGTTACGCTTTGAAAATACAATTTCGTCAAGTTCTAAAAATTCTGCCTGATTGCTAATATTTATATTGTTTTCACTCATACTCTTATAATTTATTGTTTAGTAGTACTTGTGCCCTTTTTCTTAGCTTCGAGCATTTTCTTTTCCTGAGGGGTCATATCAACGATAGCGTAAATAGGAATTTCGCATATTGCCATTTCATCAATAACATCAACCATATTCTTATATTTAGCTTTTTCAGTGGCTTTAATAAGAACAATAGGCCCAGCTTTATCTTCTTTCCTAAGTTTACGTTTCATCTTAACAACAGTATCAGGGCTAATAGCTTTTTTACTTTTTAAAACTGCTGTATTTAAACTATCAATCTGTTTGTATAGTTTCTTGTTACGACCAAGTAAAAATTTACGCAACCCATCTTTGCTGAAATCTGTTTCTACTATTTCCGGATAAGGTTCTTTTTCCATTAAACCAGTATAATAGTAAACTTTATCATTTTCATCAATCATGATGGTAACAGCACGATACTTAGGAATCTTTGATTCATTTTTAGGATCCGGCTTTTCATCCTTCACTTTATCGGGAAGGACAATCTCCATCGCCTTAGGTTTACTAAATGCAGTGGTAAGCATAAAAAATGTGAGCAAAAGACATGCTAAATCCACCATTGGTGTCATGTCTATATGAGTAGAGTGTTTTTTTGCCCTGCGTTTACCTTTTTTATGACCACCTTCGTCTTGAATAATTTCTGCCATGTTATTTCACTTTTTTAGTTTTCTAACTTAACTTCCACTTTTTCGAGGTTGGTGGTAAGGTTAAACTTATTAATCTTATAGTCCTGAAGGATATCCAATACCCTTTTAACAACTTTATAATCAGCTTCAGCATCGCCTTTAATAGCAGCTTCTGCATTAGGGTTAGCATTACGGGCAAACAATACCCACAAAGCTAATTGGTTATCCACACTATCATAAGGCATACCAACCTGCATCTCATCTCTTTGTTTTTGCTCAGCATCAATCCATGCAGGGATATTTTTAACAGGCATTCCAAAAGATGCAAGTTTTTCAAACTTTGCAACTTGCTCCTCCGTAAAGGGAATTCTAAAATGCTCACTTATGGATTTCAACACTTGTCTTCTAATATGCTGAGATGTATCTGTTCCTTCATCAACGTTAAAAAACACTTTATTGTCTTTCGATATAAAAATGGTTATAACGTTTTTATCCGGAGCTGTTTTTTCAGATATAGAATTTGGTGTATCGACCTGAACCGCTTCTGAAGGACGAAATGTTGTCGTTAACATGAAAAATGTTAACAGAAGCATGAACAAGTCAACCATAGGAGTCATGTCAATCCTCGGAGTACGAACTGTCATTTTTATTTTTGACATAACTATCCTTTTTTTAAGTTAATAATTGATAAAATCAAACCTGTTTATTTTTATTTCAAAGTAGCAGCAAATGTTTGTACTACGCTAAAGTTTGATTCATCAATTTTGTATGTCATAGCATCAATCTTTGAAGAGAAATAGTTGTAAACCAAAATAGCAATGGTAGAACCGCTAATACCAAAAGCAGTATTAATAAGAGCTTCAGAAATACCAGTAGCAAGAGCCAAAGCATCTGGGGCACCAGCTGTAGCAAGAGCACTAAATGCACGGATCATACCAAGTACAGTACCGATAAGACCGATAAGCACAGAGATAGAAGCAATAGTAGAAAGAATTACAAGGTTTTTTGACAACATAGGTAATTCGAGAGCTGTAGCTTCTTCAAGGTCTTTTTGTAAAGCTAACACTTTCTGATCTTTTGGCAATGTTGTATCATTTTGAAGATCGCGATAACGAACTAAACCAGCTTTAACAACATTAGCAAGTGAACCTCTTTGTTTGTCGCAAGCAGCACTAGCTTCTTCAATCTTGTTTTCATTCAATAAAGTTTGAATGTTACGAACAAATTTACCAACACTACCACGTCCTGAAGCACGTGATAAAGAAATAAAACGTTCAAAAGTAAAGGTAAGAAGAACTAAAACTACGGTCATAAGTACAGGAACGATAGGGCCCCCTTTATACATCATCCCAAGATAGTTCCCTGGAAGTGGGTGGCCTTTAGGGTTACCTTCCATAAAGTTGATAGGATTACCTAACACTTTCATGTAAATGGTAATACCAATAGCTAAGCACACTAAAATTACTAATGTGTTGAACACTGAACTAAAAATTTCTTTTAAAGCCTTCATATAAATTAAATTAGTTGTTATTAATTAAATTTTCACTAAAAATTCGAGCACAAATAAAGCATTTTCTTTCCTATTTTCCAAAATGCTTGTTTAGTATTATTGATTTTGTTTTGCTTTTAACACTTTGTTAATGCTTTCTAAATCCTTCAATGCTGCCTCGTTTTTCGGGTCTATTTCAAGCACTTTCTTATAATATGTTTGGGCTACAGCATAATTTTTTCTGCTGGTATATGTAGCACCCAGAGAATAATACCCTTTCACCTGCCATTCTTTTTTCTTAGGGTCTAACCAAACCATTTTCCAGAAAATAGACTCTGCCATAGCATAATCAGGTTTGGCAGCAAAAAGGTAGTATGAACCCATGTATGAGTATGCAGCAAATAATTGAGGGGCATATTTAATGGTGTCAGCACTGCCTTTTTCAATAACCATTTCATAAGCCGGTTTGGCAATACCTAACTTTGACTCAGGGTCAAGTCCAAAACTGGTATTGGCAATCCATAAATAAGCTTCAACGTTGGATGGTTCAAGTTTTGTAATAGTTGTAAAAGTTTTGATAGCATCATTATAAGCTGCCCGCTGGATAGCTGTATCTTTTTCACCTTGGGCCATTTGATAATAAGTTTTGCCTAAAGTAAAATAATCACTAATTTCAGCTTGTCCTGAAGCTATTTTTTTGTTAAAAGTTTCAACAGCAAGTTTAAACTGCTTGGCATAATAAGCATCAACAGCAATATCTGTAAGCAAAGCATAATCTGTAGTATCGAAAGAATAAGCTTTTTGAAGCTGTTCAAATGCTTTCATTATTAAGGTTGTATCTTTCATCTTCAACAAAGTCCTTCCATAATAAGTATAATCCTTAGGGATAATTTTCTCGGGAGAGGAATTTTTAAAAAATTCTTCGATATACATTTTTGCTTTTTCATAGTCGGCAGGTCTCATTTCATAACACGAATAAGCAGCCAAACGGTTCAAATAATTTCTTGATTTGTCCACTGCAAAAATTTCTTCAATATTTTCAACGCAGGTTTTATAATCTTTTGCTTTGAACAAAGAGTTTACATATTGGATTTTTGCAGGAATATTGTTACCTGAAAGGTCGAGGAATTTTTTGAAGTTTTGTTTTGAAAGGTTGGCCAAACCACCCATTGCATACATTTCGCCATAAGCACGATAAAGCGGGGCATAAGTAGAGTCTATTTCTTTTGCCTGGTCAAAATAATTACGTGCTTCCTGCAAATTGCGAGAACGCATGTACAAACGGCCAATTTTAACAATTGGTTCATATAGTTTATCATCAATATAAACTGCTTTGTTATAGTTTGCAACAGCTAAAGAAGCATTGTTCATTTCATTGTATATGTCTCCTAAAGCAATATATACAGATGGGACTTCTTTTTTGGTTTTTTGGGCAATAACCACCGAGGCGGCTTTAGCCCTTTCGAGATATGCTATAGCTTTGTTATATCTGGGTTTAGGAGAATACAACTGGGCCATGGCCAATTTTATCAATAAATTAAAATCATTATCGGTAAATTTTTTCTCTTTTTTAGGGATTACATTTTCAACTTTAGTAAAATATATATCGGCCCCAATAGTATCGTTATGTTGAAGAAGTTTGAGCATACCCAGTCCGATGTAGTTTAACATATTTGTACTATCACGTTTAATGCCCATATTAAAGTATGTTGCCGATTCTTTTACGACTTCCTCTAAAGTATTTGAATATGGATCATTCTGGAAGTTTAACAAAATACTCTCACCGTAATAAAAACAAGCATTTGCTTCAGTAGGGTTAGAGTCGATCAATTTTTGAAAAATCGCATTAGCATCTTCATATCTTTCACTTTGCAGATATTTGAGAGCCTGATTAATATCCTGCGCTTGCAACAACGCCGAACCTAAGCTTAAAAACAATGCGGCTATGCACCAGTACATTGAAATACGAAAAGAGAATATTTTCATAGCTAGATAATTTTTGTTAGTTAAAAAATTTGCTCAAAATTAATTTTTATTCGATGAAAAAAAACATTATTCCATATTAATAACAATTTAAAAATTAGATTTCGTCTTTATAAGCCTTATTGGCATTGTAGCAGGAACCATTCCCATCTTTAAGACAATACGCTGTCCCTGATCTGCTGTAACCCATTGCAGGTAACCAGAACCAAGTCCTGAAAATGATTCCCGGTTAATCATGTAAACCTCACGAATAAAAGGATATGATTTTTCAGCTATAAAGCCAGCATAAGGTTTGGTATATTCGGGGCCTTCGGGGTCGTTTTCAGGCGTAACGCCAACTACTTTTATTCGCTTAAGAAAGCCCCTGGTTATAGAATCGTCTTTATCGCTAATCCAATTTACGCTCAAAACACCAATAGCATTTTTATTTTTTTCAACATAATTAATTACTTCTTCGTTGGTATTAACAGAGTAACAATATTTGGGAAATTTACTACCAACTTTAAATTTCTCGTTTAGATAACGAACGTTAGAAGATTTTATATTGTCAAAAACTACTTTAATAGCCCCATTGGTATTTTTAGGGTTGATTTTATTCCAGTTATCAATTTTGCCCAAAAAAATATCCCGAATCTGGTTGTACCGGATAAGGGAATCTTTATTAGTTTTATTTACAATAAATGCTATTCCGTCGTATGCAATAGTAACTGTTTGAGGAAAAATATTCCTGCTCTTAAAGTACTCAAGCTCTTCGGTTGTAAGCTTTCGGGAAGTAACCATAAGCCTGATGGAATCATTGAGAAAATCGTTAAGAACGTCCAACTCAGGCTTATAAAGAGGTTTGATATGGGCATTTTCATATATTGACTGAAAAACAGCAAGATGAGCTTCAGACAATAAATAAAAAGACTCATCAACACCAATTTTGATATTTCCGCGGGTAGGAGTTTCTTCGTTTATGCCTGCCCTGGGGTCATAGTTGCACGAAACAGTAAGCAAAGCAACTAAGCCAGCTATCCATATTTTACTCTTCATCCTCTTCATTGGTTTTATTTTTAAATTTTATAATGATATTGACCAATCTAAAAGCTCCATAAGCGATTATAAATACACCTATAAAAAATCGAAAATTTGAAGGAATATATTGAAAATACTTTGAAAACATGAGAGAAAAGCCAAGAATTATAAGCAAAATAACAACTATCAATCCGAAAATCCGGTATATTGTTTCAAAATTTGGTTGTATCCTGTTCATAGTATATTTTTTGTAAGTTTAAAAAATACATAATTACGTTTGTCTATACAAATCATTGTTAAGTTTCAGGGGATTTATTCAAGGTTTGGTTAAGTTCAGGCAAATATTCGTGAAAGCAATTTTGCATCGATTTAAAAAGATTTTTACCTGTCAGGGGATATTTGCTGTTTAATTCCTCGATTATTTTTTTCACTGCATCTCTCTTAGTAGTATCAGAGTATTTGCATTGTTTAACCTCAACAGGATAATTCATCATTTTTGCCAAAGAACTCAAAATTTGTTCATCAAGATCCAGCAAAGGTCGTACCAAAGTCCTTTCTCCTTGAAACATTTTGACGAAATACGGCAAAGAACTTATTGAGCCATGATAGATCATATTCATTAAAAGGGTTTGAATAGCATCATCAAGGTGATGCCCAAAAGCAATTTTGTTACACTGAAATTCTCTTGCTTTTTGAAAAATAACTTTCCGACGCTCCCACGAACAAATAAAACAAGGGGATTTTTTCGATTTTACAGTTAAATCAACTGTACTTTCCTCAATATACAAGTCGATGCCCAGATACAGGCAAAATGATTTCATGAAATCAAGGTCAATCTGGTAACCTATATCTTTGTTAACAACATGTATAGCTACAATGTATGGTTTGAAAGGTGCATGTCGCAATGTTTCGGTCAACAGGTGCAATAAGGCATAGGAATCCTTTCCACCTGAAACTGCAACAAGAATTCGGTCTCCTGGCTGAACCAAACCATGATTTAATATAGTTTTTCCCACTTTCTTAGCCAGCTTTTCCAGCAATCTTTTGGCACTAATATCAATTTCTGTCATCGCAAACTCAGAAGTGCAATATTTTCAACATGATGAGTATGAGGAAACATATCAACAGGCTGAATAGAAACAACTTTATATTTATCAGCCATAAGTTTTATATCCCTGGCTTGTGTTGCAGGGTTACAGCTAACATACACGATTGTTTCAGGCAAGGCCCCAAGCAGTGCATTTATTACATCCGGGTGCATCCCTGCCCTGGGCGGGTCTGTAACCACAACCCGTGGCCTGCCGTGTTCATTAAAGAAAGAATCATTGAGCAAATCTTTGATATCTCCGGCAAAAAACAACGTATTAGTAATATTATTTAATTTTGAATTTTCTTTTGCATCTTCAATGGCATCTGCAATATATTCAATACCTACAACCCTTTTAGCATGCGGAGCTAAAAAGTTGGCAATGGTTCCCGTTCCGGTATATAGGTCATACACAATGTCATCGCTATGCAATGAAGCCCACTCTCTGACTTTTGAGTACAAATTGACAGCTTGTTGAGTATTTGTCTGAAAGAAAGATTTAGGGCCAATCTTAAACTGTAGGTCTTCCATTTTCTCAACAATGTATGGCTTTCCATAATAAAGTTTTATGTCTAAATCATGAAAAGTATCATTGAGCTTGGTATTCACAGTAAACATCAATGAATCCAAAGCTGAAAACCTATCTTTTAAATAGGTAAGCGTTTTTGTAATCTGCTGCGGATTGTCTTCACCAAATATTACAATTAGCATCCATTGGCCGGCAACAGTGTTGCGTACAACAAGATTTCTGAGAAAGCCTTTTTTCTCCCTGATATCAAAAAAGCTTAAATTGTTATCTAAAAGAAACTGTTTCAAAGCCAAACGGAACTCATTGGACGGGTCGGGTTGATGATAACAATAATCTAAATCCAACACTTTATCAAACATGCCCTGAATGTGAAAGCCGGCACCTGGTTCGCGTACAAAATCAGGTTGTTTAATCATTTCAGCAGGCAACCAACGGTTGTTGGAAAATGTATATTCCAGCTTATTCCTGTAAAACCTTGTATTTTCAGAAGGCATAATATTGAAAACCTTTTCTATTTGCCCCCCCCCGATACGCTGAAGATTATCTGTTACCTGTTTTTGCTTCCAGCGGAGCTGTTCGGTATATGGTAAATGTTGCCATTTACACCCCCCGCATGTTCCAAAGTGAGAACAAAAAGGTTCAATACGATGTTGAGAATATCGCTTATAATTGACAACATAACCTTCCATAAAGGAAGTCCGTTTTCGGGTTAATTGAACATCAACAACATCGCCGGGAATGGCTTTAGGCACAAACAATACCTTACCATCTATTTTTGCTATGGCATTGCCTTCAGCAGCTAATTCAATAATTTCAACATCTTCAATAACAGGCAATGACTTTTTTCTTCCCATACAATGAATTGTATATATGTACTATACTAAAGGTTCTTGTTGACTGAGACAATGAAAACTACCCAGTCCGCGAACTATATTTGACGAGTCGATTCCAACCACAGGCCTGTCTTTGATAAGATTTGAAAGGATTTCAAGTACCTTTTCATCCGCATCACAATTAAAAACAGGCACAATCAGAGCGCTATTGGCAAAATAAAAATTTGCATAAGAAGCAGGAAGCCTGTCAGCCTTATAATACAAAGGCTTTGGCATTGGCAATTCAACAATGTCAAGTTGTTTTCCATTGGCTAACCTAACTTTTGCTAATTTCCGGGCATTTTCTTTTAATGGTTCATAATTTTCATCACTTTTATCATGCTCGATAACAGTAATGATGGTATTAGCATCAACAAAACGGGTAATATCGTCAACATGGCCATCGGTATCATCGCCAGCAATACCGTCTCCAAGCCATATAATATTGTGAACGCCATAATACTTACGCAAATACTCTTCAATTTGTTTTTGCGATAAATGTGGATTTCGGTTTTTATTGAGCAAACAAGCAGTAGTTGTAAGCAAGTCGCCTTCGCCATTGAAATCGACCGAGCCTCCTTCCATGACAATGCCAGGGCTTACATAAGGCAATGAAAATGTACTGGCTATAAACTGAGGTATCTGATTGTCAAAATTGGAAGGGTATTTCCCTCCCCAGGCATTAAATTCCCAATCAACAATAGCCTTTGGATATACAGCTTTAGGGTTGACAATGAATGCAGGGCCATGATCACGACACCATACGTCATTGCTTGGATGTATAAAGCATTGGATATTCTCGTCGCCTAAACTGAGCTTTTCGAGCCAGCTATACAAAACAGCCTTTTGCCCTTCATCAGGAATATTGATGCGGACCTTTTCTGATTTTGCTATTTGCCCAATAAAACAGACATACTGCTCATATACCACATGCAAGTTTTCAGGAAATGATTCTTCACGATAAGGCCACGTCAACCATGTAGCTTCATGCCTCTCCCACTCTGCCGGAAACCGGTATCCAACAAACTCAAAATTTTCCAAAAACAAATATGATTATAAATTAACGAGATATTTCAAGAATTTGAAACATAACTTTCCCGGCAGGGATAATAGCCTCGGCAACATCGCCAACTTTTTTGCCCATCAAAGCTTTAGCAATAGGGCTATTGGCCGCTATTTTACCTTCTTTAAGGTTGGCTTCTGTTTCTGAAACAATCTGATATTCAAGAACAGCATTAGTTTTGGTATTTTTTATTTTTACCTTGTTTAGAATTTGAACCTTAGAAGTATCAATTTTTGATTCATCAATAACCCTTGAATTAGCAAGAAGCTGCTCAAGTTTAGAAATACGCATTTCAAGCATACCTTGGGCATCTTTAGCAGCATCATATTCTGCATTTTCGGACAAATCGCCTTTATCGCGGGCTTCAGCTATCTGACGTGAGATTGCAGGACGCTCAACATTTATCAAATGTTCGAGTTCAGCTTTAAGCTTTTGAAGCCCTTCCTGTGTTATGTATGATACTTTTGACATGCTAAAACCTCCTATTATAAACTATACATATAAAATAAAAAAGAATTCCGGCAACCCGAAACTCTTTTTTGCAAATATACAACTCTTTAAAGAGTAAATGCAAATAGAAATCAAATAAAATTTAAAATATTAATAATCAATATTTTACCAAAAACAGCTTAATGGTATTTCCGGTTGATTATTTCAGAATAAATCACTGCTTTTTTTAAATCAATTTCAATTGGTTTATAGTGTTCACTTTCAAAAGCACTACCTATTTCGCTCTGTTTGATTACATCATCAAATGTTGTTACGGTTCCTTCTCTTGTTTTTAAGTATTCTAAGGTTTCTTGCGACAAAAAAGGGTTTATCGGCTCAGGGGCTTTTTTTACCTCAGGCTTTTTTTGTACTTCAACTTTTACAGGTTCAGGTTTATACTCTGGCTCAGGTTTTTCGTCCATTTCAGGGAAATCGAAGATTTCTTTCCAAGGATCGGGAGCATGTTCAGGTTTTGAAGGCTCCTGGTTGTTTTTTGCATTTTTTTTCTGAATAAATCCACTAATAAGGACAATAACGGCTATAATAATATAAAAAAGTGTGCCGCCATCAATCCCGGCCTTATTAACCACTAAAAATGGTATGAAATTACAATCTGCGTCCATATCTTAAGGAAAATTTTGTTGAACAAATGTAACAAATTTTCTCCAGCATCGGTGACGGGCTTTCTTTTTATAATAGTCATCTGTCATTTTCTTGTTTTTGAGCATGCGCTCCCGAGTTTTTTTGCTTTGAATATCAAGTTGGTGCTGTTGAGCTTTGGCATATTGTTCTTGTTCTTTTTTCTCTTTTTCTTGTTTTTTTTTCTCCATTTGCTCTTGTCTTTTGTCTTTTGTTTGTTCCTGAGCATAAAAATGTAAAGGGAATTGAAATAGGAAAATGAAAATTATCAATTTCAGCACAGAAAGTTTAATTTTGGAGCCAAAGAATCTGAACATGGCTAAGAGGTTTATTTCATCAAAATTAGGAAAAATATTTATAATAAGTTTACTTTTAATTACTTATATCGGTTGCGACACAGATACAACTCCTGTTGTACCTGAAGTGCCTGTATATATTGAATTAAGCCTTACTTCTGATTTAGCTTATCTTGGGACAGACATGGTTGTTTCGGTTTATCCGGACAGTATAAATGAAAACTATACTATTATTGATTATCATAACCCTAAATTCCCTAAAAAAAGAATTACTTACAAAACTTATGGTAATGGAGTTTTAATTTATCAAAGGGGCATTGATGATTTTCAGGCATTTGATGCCACCTGCACTTACAGGGCTTATGATGACTACTGTAAGCTAAGCATAGATAGTGCAGGATGGAAAGGAGTCTGTCCTTGTTGTGGGTCTGAATTTATGCTCATCACAGATGGAGCCCCTACCAATATAAGCAAAGCATACAAGCCTCTGATGCAATATCAGACAACTTTAAGGTCAAACTATTTAATCATATCAAAATAAAAAATGGCGAACATTTTAGTCATTGACGATGAACGTGGAATAAGAAACACGCTGAGAGACATTCTTGAATACGAAAAACATACTGTTGAAACAGCAGAAGATGGGCTAATGGCCCTTGAAATACTTGAAAGGAAAGAATTTGACCTTATCCTTTGCGATGTAAAAATGCCCAAGATGGATGGTCTTGAGCTCATCGAGAAAATATTTGAAAAAGCCGGAGATGTTCAGATTGTTATGATTTCGGGTCATGGCAATATTGAAACAGCTGTAGAAGCTATAAAGAAAGGGGCATTTGATTTTATTGAGAAACCTCTTGACCTCAACAGGCTTTTAATCACGGTAAAAAACGCTTTGGACAAAACTCATCTCATTACCAATACCAAGGTCCTTAAAAAGAAAGTTGAGAAAGGGTATGAGATCATTGGAAAGTCAGATGCTATCATGAATGTACTCAGCATGGCCGACAAAGTTGCTGCCACAGAAGCCCGGGTATTGATAACCGGGCCCAACGGAAGTGGTAAAGAGCTTATTGCAAGGCGCATTCATGAGCTTAGCAACCGTAGTAAAGCCCCGTTTATTGAAGTTAACTGTGCTGCAATACCTTCAGAGCTCATTGAAAGTGAGCTTTTTGGTCATGAGAAAGGGGCCTTTACCTCTGCCATCAAAGACCGTCGTGGGAAATTTGAATTGGCAGACGGAGGTACCTTGTTTCTGGACGAAATCGGGGATATGAGCCTTGAAGCTCAAGCCAAGGTTTTACGTGCGCTTCAGGAAAACAAAATAGTAAGAGTAGGCGGTGAAAAAGAGATAAAAGTAAATGTTCGCGTGCTTGCAGCCACCAATAAAGATATGAAATCTGAAATAGCCGCCAACAGGTTCAGACAAGATTTATACCACAGGCTAAGTGTCATAGTTATTGAGGTCCCTTCGTTAAACGAACGTAAAGATGATATCCCGCTGCTTGCAGAACATTTCAATCAGCTAATATGCAATGAATATGGACGTTGTCCAAAAAGAATTACAGAACAAGCTATCAGCAAGCTTCAGCAGATAAATTGGACCGGAAACATCCGTGAATTCCGTAATATCATGGAAAGGCTCATTATTTTCAGCGACAATGAAATTGATGAAAATATCGTAGAGTTATATGCAAAACCCATTTTTAAAGAGTAAAAGCTTTAATGCTTTTTTTCTTTAATTTTATTAGCTGCAACCACCTGGTATGAATAATCAGTCCCGTTTTTCTGTAAAATAAGCACGTGGTATTTATTCATGCCAACAATTTCTTTCGAGCAAACATCCTGGTTATTATTAGTCGAAACGTAAGAGATTTCAATAATTTGACCAGTCTCAAGCCCAAGTTCATCTTCAAGTTCTTCATTTCCGATGGCAAAAACTTTGTTTACCGAAGCCTTGACTATTCGCAGCTGGTTTTTAAAATTTAAGCCCAGCCACACTGATTTATCTGAAAAATCCAGAATAACACCTTTTGTATATTTCCCTTTATATTTAAAAACTACAGAATCAGCCAATTGCAAGCCTTCATGTTCAATCTTTTTGTTAGAAAAAAGCATATTTTCAAAAGAAGGAGAATAAGCAAATCTATTTTTACTATCAATTTCGGGAGTAATAATGTCTGCAGAAATCAAAAATCTTGTTTTAGAGTAAAATGGGAAATAAGTGGTTTTCTTCTCCACTACCATGTTGTCAAATGCTTGGTTGGGCTGTAGCGGGAAAGCCCTGTACATGGCCAACCTTGCTTGCAACACACAAGCATCAGCAGAAGAAGTTTCAACGCCAAATAACTTTGAATATGAAGCTGTACCCAAGGCAATGCCGTCAATAGTAACATTATCCCTTGCACTATGACTGACAGATATAACCTCTCTGACAGTACAAGCAGAAAAACCGACTATAACAAGAGAAACAAAAAATATAATTCGCAAAACAGCATTCATCAGGTCAAATTTCGAGAGTAAAAATAATGTTTAGTTGACAAAGGTGAATAAAAAACAACATTTAATTAAAAGGAACTTTTAGATTTTTAAAACCATAAATGTATTTTGCTGGATTATTGATATTTATAATTTGTTGCCGTAAAATAATCGTAGGATTGTATTAACTTTATAGTAGCTCAAAAATAGTATTTTCATTCTCCTGCATCCTATTTTTGGCAAAAATTAACAAACACAAACAATTTTGACTATGATAAAAAAACTAATATTAATGGCTACGGCCATTTTAATAGTATCTTGCCAACAGCAACAAACAGGACAAGATAGCGAAATAGAAAACAAAGTCGAAGATTTGCTTTCGAAAATGACCCTGTCCGAAAAAATTGGACAGATGAACCAACTCAGTTCAAGCGGAAATGCAGACGACTTCAAAGAGATGCTAAAAAAAGGGATGGTGGGCTCATTCCCTAATGAGGTGAACCCTGTAACCATCAACAAAATGCAAAAGGTAGTCATGGAAGAAAGCCGTTTGAAAATACCTCTGCTATTCTCCCGCGATGTTATCCACGGCTACAAAACCATATTTCCGATACCTCTGGGTCAGGCGGCATCGTGGAACCCTGATATAATTGAGAAAGGAGCAAGAGTAGCAGCTCAGGAAGCATCTGAAGCAGGAATAAGGTGGACATTTGCCCCAATGATAGATATTACGCGTGACCCACGTTGGGGCCGCATAGCAGAGTCATTAGGAGAAGACCCGGTATTAACAAGTGTACTTGGAGCTGCAATGGTAAAAGGGTTTCAGGGGAAAAGCCTGAATGACACAAACAGCCTTGCTGCCTGTGTCAAACATTTCTGCGGATATGGAGCTACAGAAGGCGGCAGAGACTACAACACCACCATAATACCCGAACAAACATTGCGGGAAGTTTACCTTCCATCATTCAAAGCATCAATAGATGCAGGAGCGGCAACGTTAATGGTTTCGTTTAACGAAATAAACGGGGTCCCTTCATCAGGTAATGATTTTCTTTTGAGACAGGTATTGCGGAAAGAATGGAATTTTGATGGCATGGTAGTTAGCGACTGGGGCTCAGTAGAAGAAATGATCAATCACGGTTTCTGCGCTGACCGTAAAGAAGCAGCGATGAAAGCAATTAACGCAGGAGTAGAAATGGAAATGGTAACCAGCACCTATGTTGAACACGTTGAAAACCTGATTAAAGAAGGTAAGATTAAAGAAAGTACTATTGACGAAGCGGTACGGAACATCCTTCGCCTCAAATTCAGACTTGGATTGTTTGATAAGCCTTATGTAGCTGTCAACAGCAAGTCAAGCTTATACTCTGACGAACACCTTGCCAGTGCCAAAGAAGCAGCCATCCAGAGTTTAGTTTTATTGAAAAATGAAAACAATACATTACCTATTAAAAGCACTGTAAAATCAGTAGCTATCATAGGCCCATTGGCAGATGCACCATACGATCAAATGGGAACATGGACATTAGACGGAGAACAAGAACATACTATAACCCCTCTTGTTGCAATTAAAGAAGAGTTTGGCAAACAAGTAAAAGTCAACTATGCCAAAGGATTGGAATATAGCCGTGACCTAAGCACAAAAGGCTTTACTGCTGCTATTTCAGCTGCACGTCAATCTGATGTAATACTTATGTTTGCAGGTGAAGAATCTATACTTTCCGGTGAAGCCCGGTGCCGTGCAGACATTACATTCCCAGGAAAACAGAGAGAACTGATAGCAGAGCTGAAAAAGACTGGCAAGCCATTGGTATTGGTTATCATGGCCGGACGTCCGCTCGCTATAACTGAAGAAAGTAAAATAGCAGATGCAATTGTCTATGCATGGCACCCCGGAACTATGGGAGGACCGGCAATTGCAGACGTACTATTTGGAAAAGTGCCGCCATCAGGCAAATTGCCAGTAACCTTTCCTCAGATGACAGGACAAATACCGGTTTATTATTCACAAAAAAATTCGGGGCGCCCGGCCAAAGAACCATTGATGTTACTCAACGATATCCCTGTCAGTGCAAAACAGTTTACTTTAGGCTGCTCAAGCTATTATCTTGATGCAGGTTACAAACCTCTTTATCCATTTGGCTATGGGTTAAGCTATACTACATTTGTTTATTCAGATTTGAAGCTTTCTAAAAATCAAATGAAAAAAGAAGACCAAATGGAAATTAGCTGTAAAATAACAAATACAGGCAACGTAGAAGCTACAGAAATTGTTCAACTGTATATCCGCGACTTAGTTGGTTCGTTAACCAGGCCGGTAAAAGAGCTTAAAGATTTTAAACGGGTAGCCATAAAACCGGGAGAAACTGTAAAAATAACTTTTACATTAAACACAAACCAGCTTAAATTTTGGAATGCAAAAATGGAACAAGTTGTGGAACCCGGGCAATTTAAGGTTTGGATAGCACCCAATAGCAGCGAAGGTTTAGAGGGTTCATTTGAAGTGACAGAATAAATTCCATCAGCCTTTATCGGCTTTTGAAATGCAGATATAAAGTCGGACTACACCTGCATAGCTTATATACAAATTAACCAATTTAGTAAGATTTTTCTTTCAGCAAAAAATCCGAAATTCAGTAATTTCGGATTTTTTCATGTTTAGTTCAAATAAGTGTAAACAAAACATTTATAAATTTAGAAAACAAAAAGAAGAAAATAGTACCTTTGCGCAAAAAATTAAAACGATGAATAACACAGTAGTAAACAAAGCCGCCGACAATATTCGTATTTTGGCTGCAGCTATGGTCGAAAAGGCCAAATCAGGACATCCTGGAGGAGCTATGGGTGGCGCTGATTTTATAAATATTCTTTACACCGAATTTTTACGCTATGACCCATCTGACATGACATGGCATATGCGAGACAGGTTTTTCCTTGATCCGGGCCACATGTCCCCAATGCTTTATAGCGTTTTGTGCCTTGCAGGTAACTATACCTTAGATGAAGTAAGCAATTTTAGACAATGGGGCAGTCCAACACCCGGACATCCCGAGGTTGATGTAAAAAGAGGCGTAGAAAATACCTCCGGGCCTCTTGGACAAGGACACGTAATGGGCGTAGGAGCTGCAATTGCTGAAAGGTTTCTCGTTGCCCGTTTTGGTGAATGGATGGCCCACAAAACATATGCTTACATTTCAGACGGAGGTATTCAGGAAGAAATATCTCAAGCAGCAGGGCGTATTGCAGGTTTCTTAGGGCTTAGCAACCTCATTATGTTTTACGATTCAAACGACATACAACTTTCAACAGAAACAAAAGCTGTAACCATTGAAGATACAGCAAAAAAATACGAAGCATGGGGCTGGAAAGTTGTTACTATTGATGGAAATAATGCTGACCAAATTCGCCAAGCTTTAAAAGCAGCTAATGCAGAAACCGAAAAACCTACCCTTATCATTGGTAAAACCATCATGGGTAAAGGCGCTATGAAAGCTGACGGGTCGAGTTTCGAGCGCAACTGTGCTACACACGGCATGCCACTAAGCGAAGCAGGTGCCTCTTTTGAAAAATCAATTGAAAGCTTAGGTGGAGATCCAAAGAATCCATTTGTAATTTTCCCTGAAGTAAAAGAATTGTACAGCAATGCTCTTGAACAAAAGAAAAAAGAAGCAGCAGAAAGAAAGAAACAACAAGCAGAATGGGAAAAAGCAAATCCTGAAAAAGCTGCAAAACTTAAACTTTTCTTATCAGGTCAATTGCCACAGTTGAACTTTGAAAGCATTGCGCAAAAAGAAAATATTGCAAGCCGGGCTGCTTCTGCTGCTGTTTTAGGGTACCTTGCACAAAATGTTGAAAACATGATTGTTGCTTCTGCTGACCTTGCCAATAGCGACAAAACAGATGGCTTTTTAAAATATACCAAGGCCTTCACCAAAGGTGATTTCAGTGGGGCTTTCTTACAAGCTGGCGTTAGCGAGCTTACAATGGCAGCAATTTGTAACGGTATTGCACTTCATGGTGGCGTTTGGGCTGCATGTGCTACCTTCTTTGTTTTTAGCGATTACATGAAACCAGCAGTGAGGTTGTCTGCATTGATGCAGCTTCCAGTTAAATATATATGGACTCACGATGCATTCCGCGTTGGAGAAGATGGCCCAACCCATCAACCAATCGAGCATGAAGCTCAGTTGCGCCTGATGGAACAGTTGAAAAACCACCATGGTAAGAATAGTTTGTTGGCCCTTCGTCCTGCTGATGCCTATGAAACAAGTGTTGCATGGAAGATGGCAATGGAAAACACAGCAACTCCAACAGCCTTAATTCTTTCACGTCAAAATATTAAGGATTTACCTGCATCAGGCTCGCGTTACAAAGAAGCTCTTCAGGCAGAAAAAGGTGCCTACATTGTTGTCAACTGCGAAGGGACACCAGATGTAGTGCTTGTAGCAAGTGGATCGGAAGTAGCTACATTAGTAGAAGGCGCTGCGCTGCTTAAAGCTCAGAAGAACTTAAAAGTACGCGTTGTTTCTGTAATCTCAGAAGGACTGTTCAGAACTCAAACTAAAGAATACCAACAAAGCGTTATTCCTGCCGGGATTCCGGTATTTGGGCTGACAGCCGGATTGCCGGTAACTCTTCTCGGATTAGTAGGTGAAAAAGGTAAAGTATGGGGCCTTGACCATTTTGGATACTCAGCTCCGGCAAAAGTACTTGACGAAAAGTTCGGATTTACTGCTGACAACGTATCCAATCAGGTAGTGAAATTTCTTGCTGAATACAAATAAGTTATAAAAATTAAGACTATAAAAAAAGCCGGGGCTAATGTTCCGGCTTTTTTTATTCTACAAATACCCAAATTGCCGCATTACCCTTTCATTACTGGCAATGATTTTATTGGATAATTCAGCGCCAAGCTCATCCTTGCCAAGTCCGGCCTTTCCTTTACGAAAAAATGATTTTGCCTGTGGTGATTTTTCGATAAATCCGTGAGTTTCCTCCTGTTTCTTCAACTCAGAAAAACTGCTATTTTGTATTGCAGAAAGAATCTGGCTTTTGCCATAATCCAGCTCAAAATACTCAACAATTGAAGTAAAAGTAATTTCAGGAAAATGCAACAAATCTTCATAACGGACAACTTTAACAGGAATATTTTGCTGACTTGTCCAACTTAAAACGTGCTTTTCCCAAGACAATAGCTTTTGTTCTAATTGTTTATGCAACTTTAAATTTTTGTTACAAAAAGCAAAATGTTCATTGCACATATTTTCAACCGCCTTTTCATGAGTAGCACCCAAATGATGAGCAAACGAAACTGCCACATCTAAAGGGTTGCGTATAATATACAACGCTTTATTTGTTGCTCTTGTTGAAACAAGCGGGATACCATCACAAGTATAAATATACGCATCATGAATTTTCAAAAAAATTTTTTCGGTAGCATTGTCAGATTGGATTTCATATACAAGAGGGCGCAAACGCTCAATCTCTTCCAAAGTAAGGTCTGAAGATGATAACCCCGACAATTCATCAAATGTCTCACGGTTACTGGCAATAGAAAAATCCTGTAGCTGATTGATATTAACAGGTTGCGCATTATTAGCCATCAGGTTTGCCAGAAAAATTCTGATCCAGGTATTGCCTGACTTAGGATAAGATGCCAACCAGTTAATATTACCCATAGTTTACAAATCTAATATTTGAAGAATGCTGTTTTGGGGTATTTCTAAAGAAAAACCTTTTGTAGGCCGCTCAATTTTGGTTACAGGCACTGAAGCAGCTAATTTTGCAAGGCTGCCAAACAACCTGGCTTCTAAACCCATTGAGAATGCAATTTGTTTGCGAAATAAATGATTTCGTAAAACCAAAAATTTATCTTTTCCTTCAATATTTTTTGTTTCCAGATTTTCTTTATTGGTTGCAGAAAGAATAAAAATATGCTTTACAGATAACGGCTCATTTGTTAACAAAACATTTTCTGCCTCATAATAAAACTTATCTATCTCTTCTCTCACTTTTACAAGAGGTTCAACAGAGATATCCATTATAGCAGCAGTATCTTTCCATATTTTGCTTTGATTAAAGCCGGAACTTGCCATAGGTAAGCCATTTTGAAAATAAATCGGAACAATATCATCGCAAATAATACGAAATCCTTGTTTAGCAAGACCAAGTGCAAGTGTTGACTTGCCTGCCCCGGACACACCGCATATAACAATTATTTTCCCTTTATATTCCAGTGCACTGGCATGCAATGGCATGATACCCCGCTGATAAAGCAAAGATGCAAATACGGAACCCATGATAAATGCAACTGCCGATTTGTTATCATATTTTTCTAAAGGCTGAACAATAATAGCAGAACCATCGACAATATGAAACCTGGCAATATCAAACACTTTAATGAGCACTGCATTGGGCAATGCTTCATATACAACACCACGCCTGGCTTCACCACCAAGTGTGAAAGGTGTTTCACCAAAACGAATCTCTACTTGCGCAGTATCAAATGATTTTTCAGGTATTGGCAGCTCAATTTCACTTATAATATTGAGGCCAAATACCTGATATTTAAAAGTTTTTTCCAATGATGAAAGGATTATGCAGCCCTTAGCTCGCCCAAATTAGCCTTTTCAATATTTTTGCGGGCGTAATCCAAGGTAATATGCAATTCTTTACGTTCTTCAGAAGGCATTTCGTACATAGCATCAATCATCACAGCTTCGCAAATAGAACGCAAGCCCCTGGCTCCAAGCTTAAACTCTACAGCCTTGTCCACAATATAATCCAATGCTTCTTCATCAAAAACGAGCTTTATATTGTCCATTTCAAAAAGTTTGACATACTGCTTGGTAATAGCATCCTTAGGTTCGGTAAGAATACGTCGCAGAGTGGCCTTATCTAAAGGATTTAAATAAGTTACAATAGGCAAACGACCTACAATTTCAGGAATCAAACCGAAAGCCCTTAAATCCTGAGGGGCAACGTATTGAAGTAAATTATTTTTATCCAGCCTGGTCTTCTTGACAGAAGCAGTATAACCAACAACCTTAGTATTCAGGCGTTGGGCAATTTTATTTTCAATACCTTCAAAAGCACCACCACAAATGAACAAAATATTACGTGTATCCACAGCAATAAGCTTTTGTTCGGGATGTTTACGTCCACCTTGAGGTGGGACATTAACTACACTGCCTTCCAATAACTTCAATAATCCCTGTTGTACCCCTTCGCCCGAAACATCGCGGGTTATGGATGGGTTGTCTCCTTTACGGGCTATTTTATCTATTTCGTCAATAAAAACAATCCCACGCTGAGCAGCTTCTACATTGTAGTCTGCCGACTGAAGCAAGCGAGAAAGGATACTTTCTACATCTTCACCAACATATCCGGCTTCGGTAAGTACCGTAGCATCAACAATAGTAAAAGGTACATGCAACATTTTGGCAATTGTGCGGGCTAACAAAGTTTTGCCTGTTCCTGTACGACCAACTAAAAGGATATTAGATTTTTCAATTTCTACATCATTATCCACTCTTTTATTTGCATGTATGAGACGTTTGTAATGATTGTAAACTGCAACAGACAAAAACTTCTTAGCCTCTTCCTGCCCAACAACATATTGATCTAAAAAGGCTTTTATTTCAATAGGCTTCAAAAGTTTTACCTTTGACACATCAAACTTTGACTTAGGCCCTTTTACTTCATCTCTAAGAATTTCACCAGCCTGACCAACACAAATATCGCATATTTGAGCTTCAGCACCAGTAATAAGCAGGTTTACTTCGTTTTTACTTCTGCCACAAAATGAACAGTGGTTTTTAGAATCCTTCATCTACTGTATTAATTTTTTTTCGTTCCAGTACTTCATCTATCATCCCATAATCTTTGGCTTCCTGGGCTGTCATCCAATAATCTCGGTCTGAGTCTTTTTCTATCTTCTTAATTGGATTGCCCGAATGCTCGGCCAATATCTCATAAAGTTCTTTTTTCAACTTTTGAATCTCACGTGCAGTGATTTCAATATCAGAAGCCTGTCCCTGAGCGCCTCCCATAGGCTGATGTATCATAATACGCGAATGTTTGAGGGCAGAACGTTTACCTTTGGTACCGGCTGTAAGCAATACTGCACCCATTGAAGCTGCCATACCTGTACAAATAGTAGCTACATCGCTATTTACAAACTGCATTGTATCGTAAATACCAAGACCAGCATAGACTCCACCTCCAGGAGTGTTGAAATAAATCTGGATATCTTTACCGCTGTCAACTGAATCGAGAAAAAGCAACTGGGCCTGAATGATGTTTGCCACGTAATCATCAATAGGCAAGCCAAGGAAAATGATACGATCCATCATCAAACGCGAAAAAACGTCCATTGTAACAATGTTCAACTGACGTTCCTCAATAATGGTAGGCGATATATAACTGTTGTACATCGACTCGAAGCGGTGCATGGTAAGACTGCTGATGCCTTTTTTCCCTTTGGCAAATTTTTCAAACTCTTGCTTAATATCCATGTTTATTTTGGGTTTTAAAATTCTGTGCAAATATACGTTTTTTCAAAAGAAATGTTTTTTAGAAATCGTTTTCATCTTTCAACAATATTCTCTGACAAAAAGTTTATAATTTTTTTGAATAAAAAAGGCAACTCATATTTTCATATAAGCTGCCTCTACCCTAAATTAACCCAAATTTACTAAACCTTTTTTGGAATTAGCTTTTCAAATATATAACTAAACTTAATAAAAGTCAATAACTGTTAATTATTTTTTCGATAACAGTTAACAAGTTTCATAAAAATTGATGCCTTTTTAAAAATTATAACGACTAATTTTGCCCCTTCTAACCAATTTTTTGAAATTCATAACAAAAGTCACATTTCGAACATTGACCAATGGAACTTATTTCTATTATTGCTATTTGCTTTATCATTGTATTAATTAATGCATTATTTACCGGCCTGTTAAGTAATAAAGGCCAGGATATTCTATTATTTTTGACTTTGCTAACGGGTATTATACTCACTTCTATTCCTTCTTTATCAGCAATAACAGGTTATCCAATAGTTGAAAAGTTTTTATTGCCGCATAATTTGGGCACTTTAAATATTCAATTGGATTCACTTTCGGCATGGTTAGTGTTGATTATCAATTTTGGGGTGTTGCAAGGCAGTATTTATGGTATATTTTATCTGAAGAGTTACCAACTACCAACAAATAAATGGATACATTACATGACTTTACCGTTATTTCATCTTTCCATGATTGGCGTTTGTGTATTTCAGCAGGGTTTTGGTTTTTTAATAGCATGGGAAGTAATGTCGCTAACATCGATGGTATTGGTAATGTTTGAATACCAAAAACGAATTAGCATAAGGGCTGCACTAAACTATCTTGTTCAAATGCACGTGGGTGTGCTACTCTTAATTAGTGCATTCATTCTGTTATTTATAAATACCGGAAGTTCAGACTTTAGCAATATAGCACTCCTTAACAATAAGCATATTGTGCTTGTTATTTTTGGGCTTTTCTTTGCGGGCTTTGCTATTAAGGCTGGTTTTGTCCCGTTTCACACCTGGCTCCCCATAGCTCACCCTGCTGCACCTTCGCATATATCGGGGATGATGTCAGGCTTACTTGTCAAGCTCGGTATTTATGGTATTATCAGGGTGGTATTATATCTCCCTATGGAATATACGACCATTGGCACTTTCATACTTGTTTTGTCCCTTGTCACCACGTTATTTGGCATAGCAAATGCTGGTTTACGCTCTGATTTTAAGCGGATGTTAGCTTATTGTACTATTGAAAACATTGGTATTATTGGCATTGGAATTGGTATAGGATTAATTGGAAAAGGAATAAATGAACATTTAATATCATGGTTAGGTTTTACAGCAGCTTTATTGCATATTCTGAATCATTCGTTATTTAAAACACTACTTTTTTATAGCGCAGGAAGCGTTTACAGACAGACTCACTCAAAAAACATTGAACATTTAGGCGGTTTGATTAAATTTATGCCCTATACAGCTGCAATATTTCTTATTGGGGGAATTGCAATATGCGGTATTCCACCTTTTAACGGTTTTGTATCAAAATTTGTACTTTACAAATCAATGATTGCAGGGTTGAGCTACAGCAATACAGAAATTTCAATGCTTTTTATTTTATCTATGGCTGTACTGGCCATATCAGGAGGCATCTCGATATTTACATTTACTAAAAACTTTGGTTTGATATTCCTCGGTAATACCCGCAAGAAACTGGAACACCAACCAAAAGAGGTAAACTGGGCAATGCTATTGCCTCAATTTATCATTATTGCAGCTATGTTGAGCATCGCTTTTTTTCCTTCCTTTTATATTTCATTAGTTTCGGACTCATCCAACAAACTATCCACTATATACAATATATCCAATAGTATATCTGCTTGTTCTCCTCATATTTTAAGCAATGTAGCACTATGTAGTGCTTGTTTTATATTGATTATCGGGCTTGTTTTTGCCATAAGACAGGCTTTAACCTCAAAATTACCAGAAACAACCTTCGAAACATGGGGATGCGGATATACCGGCCCGGCTAAAGCTACACAATACACAGGACGCTCATTTTCCGAGACATTGGCAAAACTTTTACCTATTATCCCTTCTCAAAAGCTTTTAGAACCTAAAGAAAGAAAGGGTATTTATATACAAAAATTGAAATTTTCCATACGCTACCATGACATTTTTGATGTGTATATTATAGAACCCTTTACAAATTTGGTTAACCGTATGATTTCTTTGTTCAGGTTCATACAAAACGGGCAAGTTCAATTATATTTGTTGTACGGAATAGTATTTTTGTTGATTATATTGATAGGATCATTCTGGAATATCATCAGATAAAGGAAAATAAAAGAAATGATTAAACCTGGCTTTGAAATACTCAATATAATAGGACTGGCAGCAGTTGTTGCCATCCCTTTGGTGGGCTCAAAAGCTAATAAAATGATGACATCTGTTGTTTTTTGTTTACTCTTTTCTCTCTCTATTGCTTTATCTGTATTGGTTTTCTATAACGGTACCCAAATTTTTACTTATTCTGGTAATATTATCACAGGCCCGATAACACTAAAAGCTGATTATCTCTCAGCTTGGTTTATAAGTATTATTGCTTTCGTTTTTACTATAGGCTATTTTTATAGTAAGGGATATTTAAAACATTACCCCGAAAGGACTTCAGAAACAAAACTACACTATGCAGCTTTCATACTTGGTCTTATATCATTAATAGATATTTGTCTTATACAAAACAGCTTAGTTTTTCTTTTTGTTTGGGAAATAATGACCATAAGCATTACCGTATTGGTAATTTTTGAAAGCCATAAAAGCGAAGTACTTCGAGCTGGTATGTATTATTTTATCGTGTCACATATAGGATTGCTAATGCTTTTTGTCGCATTTCTTTGGGGAAAAGCTAATACAGGTTCTTACGATTTTGAAGCTATGGCCAGCTATATGTTATCAGCACCTAACAGCACCAAGCTTATAATTTACGGGTTATTTTTCATAGGATTTGGGATAAAGGCAGGTATATTTCCGTTTCATGTATGGCTTCCGGTTGCACACCCGGCTGCTCCTGCACATATATCAGGAATTATGTCCGGAGTGGTTATAAAAATTGGTATTTTTGGCATTATTCGCATGTTATTCATTGTGCATCCTGATTTTTGCATAACAGGATACATCATTTTATTTCTTTCATTGGTTTCCGGGCTATATGGTGTTATGCTTGCCATAGTACAACACAACCTTAAAAAGATGCTCGCCTATCATAGCATTGAAAATATAGGTCTGATTGGCATTGGTATAGGCATTGGCTGCCTTGGCATAGCCTACAACATGCCTTTGCTTTTTGTATTAGGGTTCAGCGGGGCATTACTGCATGTTTGGAACCATGCACTCTTTAAATCATTGTTATTCTTTTGTTCTGGAAACATATATCAGTCGGCCCATACTATGAATATTGACCGTTTAGGGGGATTGAACAAACAATTGCCAAAAACCACAATGCTTTTCATGAGTGGAGCTATTGCAATATGCGGAATTCCTCCATTTAACGGTTTTGTATCCGAATTTATGATGTATGTCGGGTTGTATAATGGCTTGCAAGGGGGTTATTTTATCTTATCATTTTGGGCATTGTTTGGTATTATCATCATGGCGTTGATAGGCGGTTTGGCATTGATGTGCTTTACCAAAGCAACAGGAATAATATTTTTAGGCAATAAACGTGAAACAAAGCTTGAATACAAAAATACAGACAATGGAAATATGATATATCCCTTGTTTTTATTAGCTATAGCAATTGCTATCATTGGATTTGCACCATTTTTATTGAACAAAACCTTATTTTCTCTTATTTCATCATTGAAAGTACATACCTCGCAATTTGTCATTTATCAGCCTGAAATCGAAACGTATTTACGCGAAGCTACCCATATTGGGTGGTTCTCGATTTGTTTTATCTTAATCATAGCAACAGTAATCATTCTCAGAAAAGCTATAGTTGTAAATAAAGTCAAAAAAGAAGATCATACCTGGGGATGCGGTTATACCGGAGAAACAGTAGCCATGCAATATTCAGGCAGCTCTTTTATCAGAGAATATAGGAAGTTAGCTGAGTTTATTTTTAAAACAATAAAGAAAAAGAAGGCTGCAAAGGGTTTGTATCCTTCAAAGATAGAACATTCAACGCATATACTTGATTACATTGAAATATGGCTGATTGATAAGCCTATAAAATTGTTAAGGCTGGCATTAAACAGGTTTACGTTCCTGCAAAACGGCAATATACAGGTTTACCTGCTTTATGGCCTGGTATTTATCATGATTATACTGATTTACACATCAATAAACCAAAATATAGACACTTTGTTGAACTTTTTAAAAACCAAAGCATTATGATTAGTTTCATCCTGATAGTGCTGGTAAGCATTGTATTTTCGGGCGTCATAATACGAACCAAGAGCCTGGCATCGGGACGTAAAGGCCCCGGAATACTGCAGCCTATGAAGGACATTGTACGATTGTGGCGAAAAGGCGCTGTTTACAGCAAAACCACGAGCTTTGTATTTCAGATAGCGCCAAGTATTTACTTTGCATCATTGATAATGGCTGCATTGCTTGTCCCTTTTGGCGGAGAAAAAGGAATATTGTCTTTTCAGGGAGATTTTGTGATGTTTGCTTATGTGCTTGCACTGGGAAAGTTTATGATGATAATCTCCTCGCTCGATACCGGGAGCAGCTTTGAAGGAATGGGGGCGAGTCGTGAAGCCCTATATTCAATGCTTACAGAGCCTGCATTTTTTATTCTCATGGGCTCTTTTGCCTTGTTTACAGGCCAGTCGTCATTTGCAGACATCTTTAACAACCTGCATTTGAGAAGCGAAAATGCATACATGATTGGCATATTGGCGGCTTTTGTATTGATGTTTATTGCAATGATTGAAAACAGTCGCATGCCAATAGATGACCCAAAGACACACCTTGAGCTTACAATGATACACGAAGTAATGATTTTGGACAACAGTGGATTTGACCTTGGCCTTATTCTTTACTCGGCACAACTGAAGTTTGCCATTTACGGAGCACTGATTGCCAACTTTTTCATTACTTCCATGCCATTTACCATTGCAATTCCAATATTTTTAGGCATCCAGGTGTTATTTGCATTTATAATCGGTTTGTTTGAGTCATTTATGGCCCGTTTCAGGATGAACCACAACCCACAGTTTGTATTTATACTCACTTCAGTAGCTATGCTAATATTTTTAGGAGTTTTACTTGTTTTAGGAAAGTTAATTTAACAGATATGACGGATATATTACTAATAGCGCTTGCCATGTCATTACTTTACATGAGTATAGCCAATCGCATGATTACTTACATCCATATCCTTCTATTTCAGGGTATTTTGTTGTTTGCTATCACCTATCTCACGCTTGACAAAGTAGAGCCGTTGAATGTAGCATTTATCATGCTTGAAACTATTGTTTTTAAAGCCATTGCTGTACCTTGGTTTCTAAATAGCCTGATAAAGCGGAATAATATTACACGTGAAGCTGAACCATTCCTTCCCAACTTTCTTTCATTAATCATTGTTACTTTAATCATAGTAATTTCAATCATTTTGTCAAGTTCTGTAAGCTCAAAGCTAATAGACAAAACGTTTTTTATTGTAGCCTTATCTACACTCTTTTCTGGCCTTTACCTGATTGTATCTCGCCGGAAAATTATCACCCACGTTATTGGTTACCTGATTATTGAAAATGGGGTATTTATCCTCTCGCTGGCAGTTGGTAATGAGATGCCTATGCTGGTGAACCTCGGAATTATGCTTGATATCTTTGCCAGCGTGTTAATACTGGGTATCTTCTTCAACAAAATAGGCGATGTGCTAAAAGACCCTGATGTGGACTTATTACGAAACCTGAAAGATTAAACATTATGATATCTGTATTCCTTATATTATCATCACTTATTGGCATCGGTCTATTCTTTAACAAGAATAAATCGCTGATGTATTCATTATTAGTGCTGTATGTCATACAATTATGGGTATTTGGCATAAGCCAATACTTGCAGATACATACAGAAGCGAGCTTTACTTATTTCAAACCTGACCATATTGGAATTCTTTTGCTATTGGCACTTGCAATTGTTGCCATTCCATCATTATTTCATGGTTACAGGTACATGGAAAAGCACAATGAAGGCGAAACACCACGGACAAAAGGATTGTTCTTCTCAGCCCTCATATTCTTAATGACAGCATCTGCTGCTGCATATCTTTCCAACCACCTGGCGGTAACCTGGATATTTGTTGAAGCAACCACACTTAGCGCTTCTATGCTCATTTACCATCACAGAAATATCCGTGCGCTTGAAGGTGTTTGGAAATATGTGTTTATCTGTGCTATCAGCATTACGTTCGTGTTTATTGGTATATTATTCCTGAGTTTATCGTTTAAGAGTGCGGGGATTACAGATTTAACTTTCGATTCGCTTTATGCCAATTATGCAAAAGCAGATTTGTTCTGGCTCAGGCTTTCTTTCATCTTTATATTTATTGGTTTTACAGCTAAATTAGGCCTTGTGCCAATGTACACGGCTGGAATTGACGCTAAAGACAAAGCCCCTGCACCTGCCGGAGCATTATTTGCAAGCATCTTGATGAATGTAGGATTTATAAGCATATACAGAACATACGCCCTTATAAATAAAACCCCGTTACAACACTGGGCAAAAACAGTGATATTAATAGCTGCAGTATTATCTATATTTGTAGCAGCAGTATATATGATGCGTATAAAAAACATCAAACGTATGTTTGCCTATTCGGGGATTGAACACATGGGCATAGTGATGATAGGTATTGCTGCTGGAGGCATTGGCGTATATGCAGCACTGCTTCACATCGTTTTACACACCTTGGTAAAACCTGTCATGTTCTTCCAATACAACCAAATTTATTGGGTTTATCAAAGTAAAAGCATTTACGACATTGGCAATTACTTCAAATACAACAAAACTGGGGCAATAGTTGTCCTTCTTGGCTTCTTATCTGTGACAGCCATCCCCCCTTCGGGCATGTTTGTATCTGAATTTCTCATATTTCAGTCATTGATAGCCCAAAAACTATACCTGATACTAATATTGATGTTCATATTGCTCACCATTATCATATACGGCTTTGGGTCTAACGTATTCAAACTGTTGTTTACCCCACCAATTGACTTTAATGAAGAACGGGTACCTGTAATCAAGCCATGGGAGTCACTTTCACAATACATACTTCTTGGACTTGCCATTTGGATGGCCTATTGCCCTCCATCAATTTTGATTGAGCTTATTAACGGATCTTTAAAACTGATCGCATGACAAACAAGTTTATATCTGTTAAAAACAACGAGCCAGTTCCTGTAAAAACCATACCCGAACTGACTTACAAAGAGTTTACAGACATCTGTACCAGCTTGGTAAAGGATAAAATACATTGCCACATAGTAAATTATTTTGGTTATCGCGAAAATAATAACATAAAGCTTATTTGTTGTATTGCTGATGACCAGGAGCAAAGTATTAATGTATTGTCCACAAATGTTGAAACTGACGCTTCATATCCATCATTAACAATTGATGTTCCTGCTTTTGATAAGTTTGAAAGAGAAGTATACGAGAACTTTGGGGTGAAATTTGAAGGACATCCCTGGCTAAAGCCTGTCAGATATCCTTTTAACAGGGCCAACAAACAGCAAACTATTGAAAATTATCCTTTTTTAAAAGGCAGTAGCGAAGAATTACATGAAGTTGGTGTTGGCCCAATACATGCAGGGGTAATAGAACCCGGGCATTTCAGGTTTATTTGTCATGGCGAACAAATCTTACACCTCGAAATACAGCTTGGATACCAGCATAGAGGAGTTGAACAACTTATGTTGCAAAAACAAAGCCTGAATGAACGCATAACCATTGCCGAAAGTATTGCCGGAGATAGTGCTGTAGAGCATGCAACTGCTTTTGCACAGCTCTGGGAAAGCCTATGCAATATTGAAACTGACAAAAGTACAGCATTTGGACGTTCTTTAGCACAAGAAATTGAACGTATAGCTATTCATACAGGAGATATGAGTGCTATATGTACAGATATTGCTTACCAATTGGGTAGTGCAGTCTTTGGCCGACTAAGGACACCTATGGTCAACTTTTTCCAAGAGTGGTGTGGAAACCGTCTTTGCAAAGGGCTTATCAGGGTTGGTGGTTTTAACTATCCATTCACCGAGGCATTAGGCAAACGTTTTTTGGAAATCCTTACTATTTATGAACGAGACTTTGAAGAAATGGCAACCCAGCTATTCAAGCTCCCTTCAGCCTTAGGACGTTTGGAGCGTACAGGAGTTGTTGAAAATGATCAGATATATCAAATTGGAGCCGTTGGAATGGCTGCACGCATGAGCAACCTTAAGCGCGACATCAGGATGTCGCACCCTTATGCCAACTACAAAAACATGAACCATCAACCCGTTGTCAAACGTCATGGAGATGTATATTCCAGGACACAAATACGAAAAGAAGAAATAAGACAATCTATTGGCTACATACGCAACTGGATAAACAACATCCCGGAATTTAAGAAAGTTGACGCTTCCAATTATACTGCCCAAGCTGATACTTTTGTTATCTCGCTTACAGAAGGGTGGCGTGGTGAAGTATGCCATTGTGCCATTACAGACAATAAAGGCATGCTAAAAGTATATAAAATAAAAGACCCTTCGTTTCATAACTGGAAGGCCCTTGAGCTTGCAGTCAGAAATAACGAGATATCTGATTTTCCTATTTGTAACAAGAGTTTCAACTTGTCCTATTGCGGACACGACTTATAAAACCTGAGAACTATGTTAGAAAATATCAAAATATTATGGCACAACGGGAAACAATATATCCCGGATGTTACAACTGCCAAAGTACCGGGTATTTTTAAAGGCCGTCCTGTTATTGCCAGCAATATCAAAGTGGACGAAGATAAGTTAACTGCTTTATGCCCGGTAAAAGCTATTGGTTTAAACCCTGTAAGCATAGACCTTGGTAAATGTGTGTTTTGTGGAGAATGTGCTTTAGCTTTTCCTCAAAAAATAAGGTTTACTACAGATTATAAAATAGCAACCAATGTCAGAGAAAGGCTTATAGTTAAAGAAGGAGATGAGAACCCTGTAACACTTGACCAATCAATAATTCGAAAAGAGATTAAACAGCTTTTTAGTGGCTCCTTTAAGCTTCGCCAGGTATCTGCCGCCGGAGACAACAGCTGCGAATGGGAGCTGAATGCTTCTAACAACGTTCAGTTTGATATTAGCCGCTTTGGTATAGACTTTGTTGCCTCACCACGTCACGCAGATGGCATCCTTATTACCGGCCCTATTTCGGCCAACATGGCAGAACCACTTGAACGCTGCTACAATGCAACCCCTGACCCTAAAGTAATTATCCTTGCCGGAACTGATGCTATTAGTGGTGGCATTTATGCTGATAGTCCGGCATTGGAAAGGTCATTCCTTGAAAAGTACCCGATAGACTTATATATACCAGGAAACCCAGCACACCCACTAACCATTATCAATGGAATTGTTGATTTGATAAGAAAAAAGAAAGGATAAACACTTTTTACTCGTGCAACACATTATAATCCCTTGTATAGCTTACTTTGTGTAAAGTAGAATTTATCATTCCCCCAACAGGTGAAACCTTTTGAAACCTAAACTGGGTAATAAGCATCTCAGGGTTGAAACACAAAGTAGCAAGTGGCAATTTATTGCCATATTGTGCATAACCCATTGTAAAATAATATGTTACATCATAGCCTAACATAGCATAGTTAAATCCTTGCTTTGACATTTGCCCGGGTTCAGTTCCAAAATACAAACGATATTTTTTGAGAAACCTTTTCACTGGTTCGCTTTCGTAATCGATATAAAAAGGGGTATTGTAAGATAGCTGCTGGTCAAACAAGTAATTCATATCTATACTTGAAAACAAGGTCCATTCAGTCCTTCCAATAACCTTAATCCTATATAGCAACAATTTGCTTTCGAGTATGCTCAACAGATTAGAAACAAAAATTTCATCCACAGAAGGAGAAATGATAATATTTTCTTTTGTAGAGTCAAGCATCGAAACAAGTTCAGCAAAACCATTGTGGTAAACATTCAGCTCTTTCCACATTGACGCTACTTTCAAATCTTTTGATTTTGCAGCTGCATTGCGAAAATCATCATTTATATCAGATTCGCTTCCGTTATATACAACAATAACTTTATTAGTGTCATTATCCGGAATATGTTTGATATTTTCAAGAAATAAATTTTCTTTACCAGCATTTACCTGAAATACAAAAGGATTTCCTTTTGTAATATTTGTAATATCAGCAAAAGGAGATACCCAATATGTACCATTTTTTTGCATGTGGCGTGAAGCATAATTCATCAACGACAATGATACAGGGCCTATAACCACATTAGCACTTTGAAACTCCGGTTTTTTCATTATTGAATGCAAAAGAAGAGTGTCATTTTCTGTATCATAAACCTGAAGGTTAACATCTATTTTTTTTCTTTTCAAATCTTCTAAAGCCAACAAACAGCCTTGATAAAACTCAACATACGAAGCAGATTGTGGGCTAAACATTGATTTCTGACGATTGTGGCGTTTTTCTTCAGCAACATTTTCATCCTCGCCCCCTCCCTCTGCCTTTGAAGCAAAAAACGGCAGTAACAATGTAAGGTTTACCTGGTTTTGTTCGGTTTTGGCAAGAAAAGAATCACAATCCATTGAAATTACCACAGGCGTAGAAGTCTCAGCAGACGTTTGTGCCATATCTTTTTGCTGAACAACACCAACAACCATAGGAACCTTAAGCTCCATGCCCAAACGCAATATACTGTCATTGGATAAGCCATTGATTATTTTTAAAGAATCTACCGAAGTCTTATACAATCGCGAAATTGAATACAATGTTTCTTTTTCCTGAACTTTATGGATGAAAAAATTTTTACTGGCACTATCTTTCTTTAATTGAGCCAAAGGAATAATAATCTGCTGCCCGGGTTTCAGGCTATCTCTGATCATTCCCGGATTAGCTTTTTCAATATCTGATGGTTTCAGCCCATAAATACGTGCTATCCCGTATAATGTTTGCCCTGCAACAATAGTATGCTGTACCTTTGCTGGTTCTTTAATATTTTCAGGTATTTCCACTTCATGCCTTGACTCATAAACAGTACCTTTACTTTTATAATCAGGGATACGCAACAACTGATCTATCTTAATACCTTCAGTTGTGCCCGGATTGTAGGCATATATTGTATCAAGGCTAATGCCATAAGCTTTTGCAATAGAATACAATGTTTCACTTTTCTTCACCTGGTGAATAAAATAGACCTTTCCTTTTATCATGATACGCTCTGACGAACGTTCCACAACAATTCCCTGTCCTATGGCTGTTAAACCAAAGAAAATGCTGACAAGCAAGAAAACTAACCCAAAGCGTATTTTTTGTTCCGTCATACTAAAGCCAGAATGATGATTTATTTATTCTTTTTACCGATAAGAAAATAAGCCTTTGACTCCTCGCCCTTTATCAAACGCAGAATGTTTTTTTTATGCGTGGCAATTAAGGCTAACGACATCACAATCCCGGCTATTTTTAACGACAACGGCAAGGTAGGAAACAAAAACCAAAGCATCAATGGATAACTTAAACCTGCCGTCATAGAAGCCAATGATACATATTTAAAAATAAAAAGAATTACCAGAAACACCATAAATGCAAGTACTGCAGGAAGAGGGGACAATGCTATTACCACACCTAAAAGAGTTGCTACCCCCTTTCCTCCTCTAAAACCAGCAAAAACAGGGAATATATGACCAAGCAATGCCGCAAAACCAAGAATTAACTGAAAATTGACAAACTGGCTTGTTTTGGGCATAAGCTCTGTAGCCCAGACAAGCGATGCAGCAGCAAAGCCTTTTGCAATATCGACTACAAAAACCGGCCCTCCTGCTTTCCAACCAAGCACTCTAATGGTGTTTGTAGCTCCGGCATTACCGCTTCCATGCTGACGTACATCAATACCAAAAAACCATTTGCCCACCCATACTGATGTTGGAATAGAACCCAATAAATAAGCCAATAAAAACAGGCTAACGAAAAGTATCATGTTTGAAAAATTTTAGCAAAGATAAGAAGTTATTTAATATGGATGCTGTAATTATCCCCTGGGGTGAAACTGAATGATGGTATCACGAAGGTACTGACGGTCGAGGTGTGTGTATATCTCAGTAGTAAGAATGCTTTCGTGACCCAACATTTCTTGTACTGCTCGCAAATCAGCGCCTCCTTCAACCAGATGCGAAGCAAATGAATGCCGAAAAGTGTGAGGACTGATATTTTTTTTTAGTCCTATTTTTTCTGCCAGATTCTTAATAATAGTAAAAATCATCACCCTGGAAAGTTTATGCCCGCGATTGTTCAAAAAAAGGATGTTTTCGCTGTCTTTAGTCATTACATCAAGCATACTGTTCCGGTCTGGCAGATATTGTTGAATTTCTTTAACAGCTTTGTTGCTAATAGGCACCAACCGTTCTTTATTACCTTTTCCAAGTACTTTTATAAATCCCTTATCAAAAAAAATGTTGCTATACCTCAGCTCAATCAGTTCTGAAACACGGAGCCCGCAACTGTAAAGTGTTTCAATAATTGCTTTATTCCGCCTCCCTTCCGGTTTGCTCAAATCAATAGCTGCTATCAGAGCATCGATCTCCTCAATAGACAAGACTACAGGCAACTTTCGGCCTATTTTGGGCGATTCAACCAGTTCCATCGGGTCGTTGTCAATAACTCCGTCAAAAATAAGATATTTATAAAACATTCGCAGGCCAGACAAAACGCGGGCCTGGCTACGGGCGCCCATGCCTAAATCATTGATCCATTGCAAAAACCCCTGAATTTGTCCTGTTGTAACCTTCTCTGGCACTACTGATGCATTGATATACTCAAAATATTGCCGAAGCTTGTGCAAATCATCATCATAAGCTTCAACAGAATTAGCTGATAATGAACGCTCTATTTTCAGGTAATTGACAAATCTTATATTAGCTTCTTCCCAAGTCATCTTTTTTTTCAAAAATAATTTTTTTTATCGAGTAATACAGCATAGCTTTGCACCTTCCGAAAGTGTTTTTTATACCACTTGATTGTCAGTGTGTTAGTGTTAGTGTTAGTATTTAAAATATAAGTTTTCTGTTCAGTTTTAAGAAGTTTTTTTAAAGTTGAAAAAGAAAAAGTGATTAGTTAGTGTATGAAAAAAACCAAAATTGTCGCCACCATATCCGACAAGGGATGTAGTGTTGAGTTTATACGCCAGCTCTATGAGGCTGGGATGAACGTTGTCCGTCTTAATACAGCCCATCAGGGATTTGAACAAGCGCAAAAAGTAATTGACATTGTACGCCAGGTATCTGACAAAATTGGCATCCTGGTAGATACTAAAGGCCCCGAAATCCGAACTACTCCATCAAAAGGGTTTGCAGTAAAAACAGGCGATGTAGTAAAAATTGCCGGACAACCTGAAAAAGAAACTGTACCGGAATGTATATACGTAAACTATACAGGCTTTGTACATGACGTGCCAGTAGGAAGCCATATCCTCATTGATGATGGCTCACTTGAACTTTGTGTGAAATCAAAAAATGAAGAATACTTAGTTTGTGAAGTTTGCAATGATGGTAAAGTAGAAGGGCGCAAAAGTATCAACGTCCCTTCTGTAAGTTTCCGCCTGCCTTCGTTGAGCGACAAAGACCGTGATTTTGTAAAATATTGTATCGAGCAAGATATTGATTTTATTGCACACTCGTTTGTCCGTAACCGTAACGACGTTATGGCCATCCAAGAAATACTGGACAAACACAACAGCAAAATTAAAATCATTGCCAAGATTGAGAACCAGGAAGGGGTTGACAACCTTGATGAAATTCTCGATTGCGTTTATGGCGTTATGGTAGCTCGTGGCGACCTTGCTATTGAAATTCCTTACGAGAAAATCCCCGGTATCCAGAAAATGATTGTAAGCAAATGTATTGCACGCCGCAAGCCGGTTATTGTCGCAACTCAAATGCTTCACTCGATGATAGAAAACCCAAGGCCCACACGTGCTGAGGTAAGTGATATTGCCAATGCTATCTTCAGTAAAACTGATGCCATTATGCTCAGTGGCGAAACTGCTTATGGCAAATACCCTTTACAAGCTGTAGAAACCATGGCCAGGGTTGCCTGTGAAGTTGAAAAATCACGTAGCGACATCCATGATGTACCAATGGTAGTATTAAGCAATCAACGCTCTGCATACCTCACCAAAACAGCCGTTGAAGCGGCTATTACCCTCAATGCCAAAGCTATCATAGCTGATAGCGAAACAGGCCGTTCTATCCGCAATATGGCAGGTTACAGAGGCCGTAAACCTATATTTGCTTTTTGCTATGACAAACGTACAGTTCGTGAATTGAGCCTTTCATTTGGTGTTTTTGCTGATGTCATTGAAGAATCAAACAGCAGCTATGAATTTGTTCACAAAGCGCTCTCCCACTGCCTTGAAGAAAAGATGCTTGAGAAAGATAACCTTGTAGTAGTTATTGCAGGCAACTATGGCAGCAACTTTGGTGCTTCGTTTATTGAAATCAGCCCGGTAGAAAAGCTGCTGAACAGACACACAAGGTAAATGAGGAAATGAGCTAATTTGAGAATTAGTAAATCAATTGTTGTCCGGAAAAAACAGGTCGCTGCTATGCAGCTTAGGAACATTTGGTGTATTGGGTTATTCTACAAACAGTTCGCTGCTACGCTGCTATTATTTAGTCGCGTAGCGACGTCCTGTTTGTAGTAAAATTAAGCCCCGACGGGGCGATCTGTTTCTAATCAACGATATTACTAGTATTTATAAGGATCTATTTTATTTTACCGGATAACAGTGTTAGTAAATAAGATGATAAAAACAAGAAAGCCTGGTAATTGAATGAACCAGGCTTTCTTGTTTTAGATGACAATAAATCACTTATTCTTTTTTTGCAACTACAGCAATTCCAAGCTCTTTCAACTGTTCATCACGGATAACCGAAGGTGCGTCGAGCATTACATCACGGCCTGCATTGTTTTTGGGGAATGCAATAACATCGCGGATACTATCGAGGCCGGCAAACATAGAAGTCAACCTGTCAAAGCCAAGAGCCAAACCAGCATGAGGAGGGGCACCATATCTAAAAGCGTTCAGCAGGAAGCCAAACTGATAATCAACCTCTTCTTGCGTATAGCCCATAGCATTAAACATTTTCGACTGTAAATCTTTACTATGGATACGAACAGAACCTCCGCCAATTTCAACCCCATTGATAACAAGGTCGTAGGCTTTTGCACGGATTTTTCCCGGATCTGTATCAAACAACGGAACGTCTTCATCAACAGGGGCTGTAAATGGATGGTGCATAGCAAAGTAGCGTTTACTTTCTTCATCCCACTCTAATAATGGGAAATCTACGACCCACAAAGGGACAAACACATCTGGGTTGCGTAACCCAAGACGGTTACCCATTTCCAAGCGCAATTCACCAAGTGCTTTCAGTGTTTTTTCTTTGGGGCCACAGACAATAAGCAGCAAGTCGCCTTTCTCAGCTTTAGCTGCATTTAGCCATACAGTAATATCTTCAGGGGTATAAAATTTATCAACACTAGATTTGATAGACCCGTCAGCACCATACTTTACATAAACCAGTCCAGAACCTCCAATTTGTGGCTTCTTCACAAAGTCCGTCAAAGCGTCGAGCTCTTTACGAGAGTATTCCGAGCAACCTTTTGCACAAATAGCCCCAATATACTCAGCATTATCAAATACGCCAAAGCCTTTTCCTTTGGCAATAGAAGTAATATCAACAAAGCGCATATCAAAACGCAAATCAGGTTTATCGCAACCATAGAAATTCATTGCTTCGCTGTAAGGCATAAGAGGAAATGCATCTTTAAATTCAATATTTTTAACCGTTTTAAAAAGATATTTCATTAAACCCTCAATAGTTTCAATGATATCATCACGGTCAACAAATGACATTTCGCAGTCTATTTGCGTAAACTCAGGCTGACGGTCGGCACGTAAATCTTCGTCTCTGAAACACTTTACAATTTGAAAATAGCGGTCATAGCCGGCTACCATCAATATTTGTTTCAAAGTCTGCGGAGATTGTGGCAATGCATAAAACTGGCCCTGGTTCATGCGGGATGGAACAACAAAGTCACGAGCACCCTCGGGTGTAGATTTCATCAGCACCGGGGTTTCTATTTCCATAAAATTTTTAGAATCGAGGTAACGGCGCACTTCCTGTGCCAGCCTGTGCCTTAACATAAGGTTCTGCTTGAGCGGGTTACGACGAAGATCTAAATATCTGTATTTCATGCGGAGTTCATCGCCACCATCCGAAACATCTTCAATGGTAAAAGGCGGAACATCAGCAGTATTAAGCACTTTAAGCGAATCAACAATGATTTCTATTTCACCAGTAGGCATTTTAAGATTTTTACTTTCTCTTTCAGCCACTAAACCTGACACCTGAATTACATACTCACGTCCAAGCTTTCGCGCTTCAAGACAAAGCTCAGCGTTTTTATCCATATTGAAAGCCAACTGAGTTATTCCGTATCTGTCACGCAAATCAACAAATGTCATTCCGCCAAGGTCACGGGCCCGTTGTACCCAGCCCGACAACGTAACATTTTTACCAACATGGCTTAAATTCAGCTCTCCACAAGTATTAGTCCTGTACATATTCTGTTATTTTTCTTTCTGCGAATATAGCAAGAATTATGCTTTCATTTTTATGAGTTCTTTATGAATTGAAAATAATTGGAGCAGAAATTTTTATAACTTTAGTAAAAAGAATTTATTAAGTGTATTTTTTACAATTATATTTGCATTAACGAACTTATCACAAACAAACAACTTAAAATATGAAAAAAATTATCGTCTTATGTTTATTGGGGCTTAGCTTAGCCTGTAGTCAGAAGGTGTCTGACCGTTATACCATAAAGTCTCCTGATGGAAATATTGCTGTGACCATCAGCATTGATTCTTTGGGCTCCCTTACTTACAACTTACAATGTAAAGATTCGCTGGTGCTAGAATCTTCAAAACTTGGTTTAAAATTATCTGAAGCTGATTTTACCACAGGGCTTACAATTGTTGGCACTTCTGAAGTTGAAAAAGTAAAAGACATTTATCAGTTAAAAAATGAAAAACGCGAAAAGTGCTCATACAATGCAATAAAGCAACGTATTGACGTAAAAAACCAGGATGGAGAAATGCTTTCAGTAGTATTTCAAGTTTCAAATGATGGATTAGCTTTTCGTTACGAAATAAATAAATATAAAAATCAATCAGACTCAGTTATTGTAGAAAACTCAGGCTTCAACTTCCCATTATCGGCTAAGGCCTGGCTACATCCTCAAACAGATGCCCACACAGGCTGGAATTTTGACCAACCATCTTATGAACAATATTATTACACAGAAGTTCCGGTAACAACCAAAGCTCCATATAAAGCTGGTTGGGCATTTCCGGCTTTATTTAAATCTGCTGGCAACTGGGTACTTATTTCCGAGGCTGATGTGGACAGAAATTATTGCGGTTCAAGGCTATCAACAGCCTCGCCGGATGCCGAATTTAGCATTCAGTTTCCACAACCTATGGAACGTACAGACAGCTTGGCCGCAGTGAAACCTCAAATTACCTTCCCGTTTGTCAGTCCATGGAGGGTAATTATAGTAGGGCAAACACTTGGTACAATAGTAGAATCAAGCCTTATCACCGATGTCAGCAAACCATGCGTTTTAAAAGACACTACTTTTATTAAACCTGGGAAAGCTTCATGGTCATGGGTTTTATACAAAGACGATTCGACTATTTACAGCACTCAAAAGCGTTTTATCGACTATGCATCACAAATGCATTGGCAATACTGCCTTATAGATGCTTTTTGGGATAAAAAAATTGGTTATGAAAAAATCGCTGATTTGGTGGCTTATGCCAACAGCAGGAATGTAAAAATTATACTTTGGTACAACTCAGCCGGTTCGTGGAATACAACCCCGCTTACCCCTCGTAACCTTATGTTTGACAAAGCAATAAGAAATAAAGAGTTTGAAAAAATAAGCAAAATGGGTATTGCAGGGGTTAAAGTTGATTTCTGGGGAGGAGACGGACAGTCGATGATAGCATACTATCATGACCTGATTGAGGATGCTGCAAAATACAAGTTGTTGGTAAACACGCACGGATGCACAGTCCCCCGAGGTTGGTCACGTACATACCCTAACCTTGTGGCAATGGAAGCGGTCAAAGGGTTTGAATTCTGTACTTTTACTCAAGAAGGGGCAGACATGCAAGCTGCACATTGCGCTATGCTTCCATTTACGCGTAACGTTGTTGGGCCAATGGATTTTACCCCGATGTGTTTTTCTGAAATACCTAACCTAAAACGCAATACCTCAAACGCTTTTGAAATGGCACTTTCTGTATTATTCCAATCCGGGATACAACATTATGCTGAAGTTCCCGAAGGAATGGCCAAACAACCTGAATTTGTTAAGGATTTTATCAAAACACTTCCTTCTTCATGGTCAGATATAAAATTTATTGATGGATACCCTGGGAAATATGTAGTAATAGCCAGAAAAGGAAATGATAAGTGGTATATTGCCGGCATTAACTCTACTTCAGAAGATTTGAACCTGAAATTCGATATTTCAGGATTTAAACAAAAAAAAGATGCTGTAATTATTACTGATGGCAAAACAAACAGAGATTTCAGAACTGAAAACACCAACAACAATGAAGTAAAACTACAGGTTAAACCAATGGGAGGATTTGTTATCGAGCTATAGCAATTAGTTTTTTACTATAAAAAAGGTCATAAAGGAGATTTCTTTTATGACCTTTTTATTTGCCAATAAAATAAAGCTATTAAGCATTTTACTGAACTAAAATAAAACCAAAAGTTGTTTAGATATTTTTTTTTAGTATAATTTTAGCGAACCTACTATAAACCAATACCTATACGAACATGGACAAAACAACGCTTTTTATCATTATTGTAACGACAAGTTTGATTTTATTTGCTGTAATAAAACGAATTGTCTTTAAAAGGTCCTTTGTACTAAATGCCACACATTCTATTACCGCATCAAATGTAATTATTATTTGTATTGCTTATTACATTGGCACTTCGTCGTTAACCCATGCTTTTTGGGCTGCGCCATTAGTACTTTTAACCATCCTAATTTCTTATATCATGATGCGCAATATTATGCGCAAGCCTTTTGAAATGATACGTTCTCAATTAGAAGCTTTAGCAGAAGGGACTATTGAAAACGAAGATTTGAAATATGACAAAGAAGATGAAATAGGAGATATATCAAAAGCGCTGAACAGGCACAAAAGCACTTTACGCCGCCTGGTAACCCAAATTGGCGAAACTTCAAAAAACCTTTCTGAAGCAAGCCAGGCGCTTACTTCAGATGCAGAAAACCTTGCCAGCCTTGCCAGCGAACAAGCTGCCACTGCAGAAATGGTTTCTTCATCTGTTGAAGAAATGAGTGCCCACCTGGCACAAACACACCAAAATGCAGCTAACACAGATAAAGTAGCCAAAACCTCTGTTGAAAAACTTAAAGAAGTAAGCACTGTATCTTCTGAAAGCTTTTCGAATATGGAGATAATAAAACAAAGAATTACCATTATCAATGACATAGCATTCCAAACAAATATTCTTGCGCTAAATGCAGCAGTAGAAGCAGCCAGGGCTGGTGAACATGGTAAAGGTTTTGCAGTTGTTGCTGCAGAGGTACGGAAGCTTGCAGAACGAAGCAAAATTGCTGCCGACGAGATTCAAACATTGGTACAACAAATGGTAGAGTCAACTTCAAAGACAAACCAGCTCCTCATCGACCTGATTCCTAACATTGACAACAACTCCTCCTTTATGCAGGAAATTTCCTCTGCTTGTAGCGAACAACTTATCGGGATACAGCAAATAAACAACTCTATGCAAGAGCTTAACAACTCAAGCCAGGAGACGGTGGTAGTTTCGGAAAGGTTATCTGAAAGCTCAACATTATTGGCTGATCGTTCAAAAGATTTGATAACAACCATTGATTTTTTTAAATAGTCGAAGCTTTATAGCAGAAAACCAGCATATTAAATTATCTTTGGTACCAGTTCATTTGAAACTGGTATGCCGAAAGATTTAAAACAAAAGATAAAATCCCATGCCATCATCACCTTTGGCCTATTACTCACGGCCATTGGCTGGATGGCATTTTTGATACCTGCTCAGATAACAGGTGGCGGATTGAGTGGCTTATGTGCCCTGCTGTTTTACGCTATCAAACTGCCCATAGGGCTTACGTATCTGATTTTAAACGTCATTCTTATACTAATATCCATCCGTATTTTAGGTCTAAAGTTTGGAATACAAACGGTATATGGGGTTATTGGATTGTCGGTCTTCTTTACTATACTGCAGCCATTTTTTACAGCTCCGATTGTTAAAGATGCTTTTATGGCAACTGTTATAGGAGGAATATTATCAGGTGCTGGTGTTGGACTTGTTTTTTCGCAAGGGGGTAGTACAGGTGGCACAGATATAACGGCTTTAATTATCCATAAATATAAAAACATCCGATTAGGACGTCTAATCCTTTATCAGGATGTTATTATCATTGGTTCATCGTACTTTCTGTTTTATAGTCTTGAAAAAATAGTGTATGGCTACGTAACAATGGCTATCACCTCGTATGTTATAGACCTGATTCTTGAAGGCACCAATCAATCATACCAAATTCTTATTTTCAGCAAGAAACACGAGCAAATAGCCCAACGGGTATCCGATGAAGTTGGCCGTGGCATAACTTTAATAAAAGGTCAAGGCTGGTACTCTAAACAAAACATGGACATATTGCTCATTGTTGTACGCAAATACGAGTCAGCAGCGGTATTGCGTATTACCAATGAAGAAGACCCGCAAGCCTTTATTTCTATGAGCAGCGTCATGGGCGTATATGGCGAAGGTTTTGACAGGGTGAAGATTTAGAGCAATAATTGTTAATTGAAGATTTACTTAATTGCTTTCAAACTGAGGTCAAGGCTCTTGATTTGGTGCGTTAATGCGCCAACAGAAATATAATCAACGCCACATTCGGCATAATCCCTGATATTTTCAATGGTAATATTACCAGATGATTCAATCTCAGCCTTCCCGGCAATGAGTTCTACGGCTTGTTTAGTTAGAGCCGGGGTAAAATTGTCAAGCATAATGCGGTCAACCCTGCCAAAATTGAGGATTCGCTGAACATCGCTAAGCGAACGGGCTTCAATTTCGACTTTGAGGTTTTTATTTTTTTCTTTGAGGTACTGATAAGTTTTTTCAAGGGCTTTTTCAATTCCTCCAGCAAAATCAATATGGTTATCTTTTATTAATATCATATCATACAAGCCAATTCGGTGATTCTCGCCCCCTCCAATCTTGACAGCATATTTATCAAGCAGTCGCATGCAAGGAGTTGTTTTACGGGTATCAAGCACCTTGGTTTTGGTTCCTTCCAACTTCTTGACATAAGTATTTGTCTGGGTTGCAATACCACTCATGCGCTGCATAATATTGAGCACAATACGTTCGGCCTGTAGCATAGTTTGTGTCCGTCCCTCAACAATAAAGGCTATTTCGCCAAACTTAACCTGCCTGCCATCTTGCATCAATGGGGTAAAGGTTACTGTACTGTCTAATAATTCAAACACCATACGGGCTACATCAATGCCAGCAATGATACCTTCTTGTTTTACAATCAACTGGGCCTTTTCTCGTTGTTCAGGGTCAATAGTAGCAAGAGATGTATGGTCTCCATCGCCTAAATCTTCGGCAATAACAACTTTTAAAAATGGTAAAATATCTTCTTTCCTGATTTCCATAATGTATGTAATGTCAAAACAGCTCTGTGCATTTGTTTAGATGTGCAACTGATATGAATTATCCCAACCATTATAAATAAGAGTGCAAAAAGATAAAATATCTCTACCAATTAATGCATCATATGGTTGTTTTTCTAAATCAGAGCCTAATGCTTGTATAGGGATGATATTTGCAGTTAAACTTGGAAGAGAAAATCCTAAATCGTAGATTGGTTGTTGAGATGTGCCAGAAGGTGTTTGGACAGGAACTACATCACGAGCAATTAAACCTAATTCTTTTGCTATTGGGTCATTGATACAAGAACCACTTGCTCCTGTATCAATAAGAGCAATAACTTTTTTTGAAGGTGGATTTTGGCCTTCATTTCGCATTTTTATATAGATAGGTTGTGAAGGAAATATTACAACTTCAACTATTGGGCCAATTTGTTGTAAATTAGGCACCCTATTAGGGAACACAGGCATACTTATGCAAATATTAAATTTCTTGAAAAATTGATAACTATGTCGCTCTCATTAATATTTTTGACTAAAAATGGAACGTCACCATATTTATCAATCCCTGATTTAAGAGCATCTAATCTTGATTGCCATACGCCTAATACTTCGTCACCTTTAATAACCACAAATCCACCCGAATATTGAGAAAGTAAATCGGCTTTTATTTTCTTAAATATTTCAAGTTCTTTTTCAAACATGGCACTTATTTTTATTTGCTTTTAAAGATAGTAAAAAAATGAAGGCAAAAGTAGTGAAAAATATTAAAAAAAACTAAGCACAAAACTATGTTAAATATTAGTAGAAATTAACCCCGATTTCAATTGAAAATCTTCAGTACCTTTGCATTTCGCCGCAAAATAATGATATTTCAAAATGCAAAACAACATTTCATGAAAGTTTTACTGCTGGTTACCGGAAAGACAGATTTCACCTTTGTTTCGCAAGGTATTCAATTATACACAGAACGAATATCGCGATACCTGAACTTTCAGGTCAAGGAAGTTACCCAGAAAAAAGGTAATGTAGCAGATACCCAGGTAATAAAACGCCAGGAAGCCAGCTTGCTGTTGCAGCAAATTGAACCAACAGACAAAGTCGTCTTGCTCGATGAGCGGGGCAACCAATACACTTCACCTGAATTTGCCAGTTTTATTCAGGGACAAATGAACTCAGGTTGTAAAAGGCTTGTTTTTATTATTGGTGGTGCTTATGGCTTTGACGAATCCGTTATAAACAGGGCACAATATAAGATATCGCTTTCAAAGATGACATTTTCGCATCAGATTGTAAGGACTATTTTTTTGGAACAGCTATACAGGGCTTTTACCATTATCAATAATGAGCCGTACCATCATGAATAATGAATAATAAACAAAGATTCCAATATTTTTCTTTAATATTTAGATTGACTGAAAATAAGTAAATTTGTACAAAAATAAGAAAATGGGCGGTTCTGAGATTCTTTTGATTTTACTTGCCATACTTGTATTATTTGGTGCAGACAAGATTCCGGGCTTTGCACGCAGCTTAGGCAAGGGTATTAACGAAATAAAGAAAGCCAGCGATGAAATAAAAGAAGAGATAGCACGCGAAACATCCCATTTAAAAAAGGAAGTGCAGGATACCACCAATGAGATAAAAGAAAATTCAGCTATTATTGAAGAAAATAAAGATAAGGCCAATCATGGTTACCCTTTCTAAGCATTAGTCTTTTACTTCAAGCTTAAAACCAGTCCTATGAACGTTCTGAATTTGGATGGACGGGTCGTCTTTCAATATTTTACGTAGCTTAGTGATATAAACATCCATGCTCCTGCCCATGAAATAATCATCTTCGCCCCAAATGAGTTTAAGGGCAAAATCGCGGCGTACAAGCTGGTTTTTGTTTATACAAAGAAGCCTTAGCAAATCTGCTTCTTTGCGGGTAAGCATTTTTACATCATCTCCAAGGGTAATAGTTTGGTTAGATGAGTCGAAAGTATAAGAACCGATTTGAAATATTTCTTGCGAAACAACAACATTGGCAACATGGCCTTTTGTGCGGCGCAATACAGCTTCAACACGGAGTAATAGTTCTTCTGTACTAAAAGGTTTAGTGATATAATCGTCAGCGCCAATTTTCAAACCGCGTATTTTATCATCATCCAATGAGCGTGCAGTTAAGAAAATAATAGGGACAATAGCATTCTTAGCTTTTATTGTTTCTGCAACAGAGAATCCATCAATTATAGGTAACATAACATCCAAAAGAACCAAATCAAAGCTTTTAGTCCCGAAGATGGCCAAAGCACTCTGCCCATTTTCGGCCAGATCTACATGGTAACCAGATTCGTGTAAAAAATCTTTGATGATAAACCCAAGATTTTTATCATCTTCTACAAGTAATATGTTTCCTTTGTTTTTCATTTTATATGGGTTGTCAATTATTTAAGAGGTAAAACTATATCAAATTGGGAACCTTTGCCCGGTTCACTTTTAACAATTACTTTTCCCCCATGTGCTTCAGTCATAACCTTAACGTAATAAAGCCCAATACCAGAACCTTTAACGTCATGAACATCGCCAGTTGGTATGCGATAAAATTTTTCGAAAATATACTTTTGCTTGTCATGTTCAATGCCTATTCCTTTGTCGGCTACAGAAATGGTAGCATACGTATTGTTCAAGCTTGTGCAAACTGTAATCTGCGGGTTTCCTTTTGAATATTTACAGGCATTATCAACAAGGTTTTTAATAATATTGGTCAAATGTACAGGGTCGGCCAGCATTTCAATTTTTTTGTCAGACAATGAAAAGTGTATTTTTATTGCAGGGTTGTCCAAATCAAGACACAGGTTTTGAACAGCATTTGTAACGAGTTCATTAAGGTCTATATTTTCTTTGTTCAGCTCATACTCCTTTTTATCCAGTTTGGACATACGAAGAACTTGTTCCACCTGCATTTGCATTCTTCTGTTTTCTTCCTGAATAATACTGGCATACCTTTTTACTTTATCCAGGTGAGAAGCCTGGTTTACGTTTACCAAAATCTCAGAAGCCAGAGATATTGTACTGATTGGTGTTTTAAACTCATGAGTAATATTGTTGATAAAGTCTGTCTTCATTTCTGAAAGCTTTTTGTTCTTATAAGCCAATATAAGTATTGCGGCAAAACAAAGAATTACCACCATCAGAAAAAAACCAGACAAAAAAAGCCAAAACCAAATATCGCCCACCAAGGTTTTTTGTATCTGAGGAAATATGACCCTGATACTAAAGTTTTTCATAGAAGGCATGTACCACAAACACTTTTTAAAAACCTTTTCTTTTTTTACATCTCTTACATAACCCGGCGATTGGTAAACAATAGAATCGTTACTGTTTAGCACTATAGCAAATTCGTATTTATTATCCACCTGGTTATAACCAAAATGGCGATATAGAGAAGTATCAACAGATCCTGGACGTACTCTGGCAAGTAAAATCTGAGCTTCGGTCATATTGGCCGAATCTTTTGGCATAGGTTTCTTGTTCCATGATATTTCGAGCATAGCGCCATATAATCCTGAATAAACCCTATGTTCAAAGTGCTTTTGCGACAGGTCATAAGCTTTATTTACCCAATAAGCCTGCGCTGCAATAAGCCCCAACATTGCTATTGAAGACAAAACGACGATAATAGTAATTGCGCGGTTTTTCATGAAAAATAAATAAAACTTCTAACGTCTTTGCAATTTATTAATTTACGGGCAAATTTACACTATTACAGCAGCTGAATGATATTCTTTAACAGCCTCTTAACAGAAATAACCGTATTTTAAAAAAACTTATAAAAATCAACTGTCAAATGCCTGAACTTATCTGAATAATTGTTCTGTTCATCAGCAATAACAAGATAATCTTCTGCTACTTGTTGAGGAAGTGTAGCAAATTCGAGCAATAAACGTGTTATAGGTGCATGAGTCACTGATTTTACATTGGTTTTACGTACACAGAACAATCCTTCTTTTGCAGCTAAAGCAATAAAGATGCAGCCTTCGGAATAAGGCAATATCAATGATAGCCGCCCCTTATCTTCAAGCAAATGCATTGTAGCGCTGATAAGGTTTTCAAAGCTAAGCGTATCGGTATGCCTTGCCGTCTTTTTTTGATGATTGGTGCTCTTTACTGCATTGGCAAAATACGGCGGGTTGCATATCAACAGCTCGTATTTACTGGAAGTAGAAGCAGCAAACTCCTGAATTGAACAGAAATAAGCATTTATACGGTCACCCCAATCGCTCTGTTCAAAATTGGTAAGGGCTTGCAAATAAGATGCTTCATCAATCTCAACTGCATCAATGGTTGCATTGCAACGTTGCGCCATCATTAAAGATAAAATGCCAGTTCCAGTGCCAATGTCCAATATTTTATTACAATTATCAACATTAGCCCATGCCCCGAGCAATACACTATCGGTATTAACAGGCATACCGCATTTTTCCTGGTTGATGGTAAATTTTTTAAACTGAAAATAAGAATTTGCCAACGTTTATAATTGTATTACTTTAAAAAAATCTTTTCAATACTGGCCCCAAATAATGCAAAATCGTATTTTACAGGGTCATGCGGGTCAAATTTACGCAAAACGGACATAATTTCCTCAACGGCTTTCCAGTCATTTTGGGTACGCACCAAAAGCCCCAACTGCCTGGCACTATTAGCTGTATGCACATCTAAAGGCAGCATTAATGCAGAGGCCGGGATATTTCGCCAGATACCAAAATCAACGCCACACTTGTCCTGACGTACCATCCAACGCAAAAACATGTTGATGCGCTTTGCTGCAGCGCCTTTTGTTACGTCAGAAATATGCTTTTCACTTCGGTATTGATGTTCGGTTTCAAAAAATAGTTTTCGAAAATACACTAAAGCCGAAAAAACAGTATTATCATGATGAAACCCGGTATTAAAAACCCCTTCAAGCCCATTATGCCTGGAATAGATATTTTGTAAGGATTTTATAAAAAATATACAGTCCACCTCATTAAACGTGCGGTGTACAAAACCATTAAGACGCTGCAAATCCTTTTGAGTATGGCCGGTAACAAAATCATACGGAGCATTGTCCATCAACCCCATGAGTTTGTTGGCATTGTTCAATATCGTTGTACGCTGCCCCCAGGCAATAGTGGCTGCCAGAAATGCAGCAATCTCGATATCTTCCTTTTTACTGAACCTGTGAGGAACAGATATAGGGTCTTTTTCAATAAATGCAGGAGTATTGAAATGAATGACAAGCCAATCAAGCGACTGCTTTATCTCTTGTAAATCTTTTATCAGATTATTGGGCAATAACAAGGCCGTCGGCTAGTTTTATCTGGCGGTCGGCTTTGGCAGCCAACTCGTTGTCGTGGGTAACAATCACGAAAGTTTGATTGTAGCGGTCGCGCAAGTCGAAAAACAACTGATGTAATTCTGTTTTATGCACAGAATCCAAGTTTCCGGATGGTTCATCTGCCAACACAAGCAGCGGGTCGTTCATAAGGGCACGTGCAACAGAAACCCTTTGCTGTTCACCTCCTGAAAGTTCGCCCGGCTTATGGTTCAACCGATGACCGAGGTTTAATTCTTCGAGTAATGATTTAGCTTTTTCTATGGCATCTTTCTTTTTCTTGCGAGCGATTAATGCAGGAATAATAACATTTTCCACCGCACTAAATTCTGGAAGCAGGTGATGGAACTGAAAGACAAAACCTATCTCGCTATTTCTGAAGCCGGCAAGCTGGTCATCTTTCATAGCAAACACGTCTTTACCACCAATAAATACCTTACCGGAGGTGGGTTTTAAAAGCGTGCCCATAATCTGCAATAACGTGGTTTTTCCTGCTCCGCTAGGCCCGGTAATAGACACAATCTCGCCTTTTTTTATCGAAAGATCTATACCTTTCAACACTTCGAGCTTTCCAAAGGATTTATGTATGTTTTTTACTTCGAGCATATTAGAGAACCAAGAGTCAAGAACCAAGAAAAAAAGCAGAGCCTGCATAAACAAGCTCTGCAATTATTGATATTATTTGTTGATGCCTAAACGTTTTTTCAATATTTCAGAATCTGTTTCAAAACCAGGTTTATCGAGCAATGCAAACATATTCTTCTTGTATGCTTCAACGCCCGGTTGGTCAAACGGGTTAACTTTTAACAAGTAACCACTGATACCACAAGCTTTTTCGAAGAAATAGAACAAAAGTCCGAGATTATACTCATCAAGCCTGGATATTTCAATGATGATATTGGGAACACCTCCATCCATGTGGGCTACAAGAGTTCCAAGTTCGGCCATCTTGTTTACTTCATCAATGCGTTTGTATGCAAGGAAGTTGAGCCCATCAAGGTTATCCTTTTCAAAAGGGACAGCCACATTGTGGTTTGTATTCTTAACAGTGATAACAGTTTCGAAGATATGACGTTCGCCTTCTTGAATATATTGGCCCATTGAGTGAAGATCAGAGGTAAAAGTTACGCTGGCAGGGAAAATGCCTTTATTTTCTTTTCCTTCACTTTCGCCATAAAGTTGTTTCCACCATTCGGCAACAAAAGTAAGCTTGTGATTATAATTTGCAAGGATTTCTATTTTCTTTCCTGCTTTGTACAAAGCATTGCGTGCAGCAGCATAAATTGCAGCAGGATTATCTTCAAAAGCAACATCAGGAGCAGTTAGTTCTTCCATTTTTTGGGCACCTGCAACAAGTTTGGCAATATCAAAACCGGCCACAGCAATAGGTAATAAACCAACAGGGGTGAGTACAGAGAAACGGCCACCAACATCGTCAGGAATTACATAGGTTTTGTAACCTTCCTGAGTGGCAAGGGTACGCAAAGCGCCTCTTTTTGCATCGGTAATAGCCACAATAAGCTCTTTTGCGTGGGGCTTACCTACTTTTTGTTCCAAATGTCCTTTAAGGATACGGAAAGCAATAGCTGGTTCGGTTGTAGTACCCGACTTTGAAATACAAATGATGCCGTATTTCTTTTTATCCAATAATTTTATCAGTTCTGCAGTATAATCCTCACCAATGTTTTGGCCTGCAAAAACTACAAGAGGTGTATCTTTGGGCCTGTTAATCTGATAGAAACTGTCTGAGAGCGCTTCAATTACAGATTTAGCGCCAAGATATGAACCTCCAATACCAACTACTACAACAACTTCGCAATTTTTACGAAAAGATGCAGCTGTTTTTTCAATATCTTTAATAATTTCAGGAGTTATAGAAGACGGAAGGTTCACCCATCCTAAAAAATCATTGCCTTTGCCAGTTTTCTCGTGCAAAGCCTTATTTTGTTTCACACATTCGTCTGCAAATGCATACACTTTGTCTTTACTGACAAAGTCAAAAATTTTATCAATGCTTAGATTTAAAGTACTCATATCAAGATATTTTATAGGTTGATGTTTCTATTTCAACTTTTGGGCAAGCGCTTTGACCTCAGCAGCAGCATTGCATTTTTCATATAATATTTTATACACCGCTTCAGCAATAGGCATTTTGACCTTAAACTTCTTATTTACCTCAAAAATACTTTTAGTTGCGTAATACCCTTCAGCCTCCATATTGAGGTCAATCATAGCAGCCTGAACCGAATAGCCTTTGCCAATCATGTTTCCGAAAGTGCGGTTACGGCTAAACTGTGAATATGCGGTTACCAGCAAGTCGCCCAAGTAAACTGAATGGAAAAGATGGCGTTCGCGTTCAAATACCTTTCCAAGGAAACGTTCCATCTCACGTATAGCGTTTGACACATACACTGCCTGAAAATTGTCGCCATATCCAAGGCCATGGTTGATACCAGCACCAAGTGCATAAATATTTTTCAGTACAGAGCCATATTCAATGCCATATATATCGTTTGAAATAATAGTATTGACGAAAGGAGCCCTTATCAAATCGGCTACTTGTTTAGCATCTTCTTCAAACTCAGCACCAACTGTCAAGTATGATAAACGTTCCAAAGCAACTTCCTCTGCATGGCAAGGTCCTGAAACCACACCTACCCTACTAAAAGGGATGCTGAATTGTTCTTGAAAATACTGGGTTACAGTAATATTATCGTCCGGAATAAGGCCTTTTACAGCATTTACAAAGAATTTGCCCGAAAAGTCAATATCTTCTTTTCCCATCAATGGCTTGATAAATGCCGAAGGCACAACAAAAATAATGACATTGGCCGCATCAATGGCTTCTTTCACATGATTGTGAAAAACAATCTTTGAAGGGTCAAACTCTATAGCGCTGATATATTGAGGATTATGCTTATGCGTTTTAATGTGGTCGATAATCTCTTTTTCGTAGATGAACCAATGGAACTTCTTTACATTGTGTGATACGATGCTGGCTAATGCAGTTGCCCAGCTTCCACCACCAATAATAGCTATTTCCTGATTTTGCATCATTTCTTGCTTTTAAAAATTTTAGCGTTGCAAAATAACAGAAACAACTGAATACTTCCATTAAAATCTTTCTTTTTTTTGATTTTTTAATTATTCTTATCTTTAATCATTGTTAGTAAGAGAATCCGACAGTTTTAACTGTTATGTAAAAGTTACAATAAATTTAAAAACTATGAGAAGTATAATTAGCCTATTATTTGTATTTACAATGCTTACATTTATCTCATCTTGTAAAACCAAGATAAATAAAGAAGCTGTAAAGGAAGAAATTTTTAAAACCGAGAAAGCATTTGAGGCTGCGACAAAAAGTATTGGAGTTGCAGAGGCTTTTGGAGAGTTTGCAGATGATAGCGCTGTCATCATTCGTGGTGAAAACAATTTGATTAAGGGTAAAGCCGCTATAAAACAATATTACGAAGAAAATACAGCTAAAAATGCTGAAGTATCATGGGCTCCAGACTTTATAGAAGTTTCTGATGACGGGACATTAGGCTACACTTATGGAAAATACACCTGGAAATCAGCAGACAGCTTTGGAAAAACAACCGAAAGCAAAGGTATATTTCACACTGTTTGGAAAAGGCAAGCTGATGGAAGCTGGAAATATGTGTGGGATTAAATAAGCTGTATTTTAAACTAAACGCTAAGACACGAAGACGCAAAGTATTATTTGTTTTGCGTTGTTGCGTCTTAGCGTTCAATTTTGTCCAGAAGCGCAGGCGTTTTACTTTTCTGTTACCCCAAACTTATGAATAGTAGTTTGTGTATAAGTTTCACCTGGTTTTAAAACCGTAGTTGGGAAGTGTGCATGATTTGGTGAATCTGGAAAATGCTGTGTCTCTAAGCAAAGAGCAAAACGTTTTTTGTAAACTACGCCATCATGGCCTTTGATAGTGCCATCGAGGTAATTGGCAGAATAGAACTGCACTCCCGGCTCAGTAGTATATACTTCCATGGTACGGCCAGTTCCCGGATGGACAACCTTAGCAGCAAATGAGCAAGCTGGCTGTCCTGCCTTGTTCAGGATAAAGTTGTCGTCATAACCATTGGTTGTACCTTTGATTCTGTCACCTATAAGTGTCAGTTCCCTGAAATCATAAGCTGTTCCGGCAAGTTCAATAATTTTACCTGTTGGGATACTAGTACTGTCCGTTTCGGTATAGCTATTAGCGTTTATTTGCAATAAGTGGTCAGTTATTTCACCAGCAAACCCTCCTAAATTATAATACGCATGGTTTGTCAAGTTTACAACTGTTGTTTTATCTGTTTTTGCAGTATAATGTATTTGCAACTCATTGTTTTCATTGAGAAGATATGTTACAGTTGCTGTCAATGTCCCTGGATATCCTTCTTCCATATCTTTGCTAACGTAAGTAAGCTTAACCCCAACAGCCTGGGCACTTTCAACCACTTCAAAACTCCAAACTACCTTATCAAAACCCTTATTGCCACCATGCAATGTATTAGGAGCATTGTTAATAGCCAAGGTGTATTCTTTCCCTTCGAGTGTAAATTTGCCTTTTGCAATGCGGTTTGCATAACGGCCACAAACTACTCCAAAGAAAGGATGGTTGCCCTGAAAATCTTCAATATTATCAAAGCCACAAACTATCTGACCTGGCTTGCCATTTTTGTCTTTAGTTTTAATACTGGTAATGGTTGCGCCATAGTTTGTTATTGCCACTTCTGTACCTTCGGTATTTTTCAGGGTAAAAAGCATGATATTCTGCTCCTTACCTGATTTTTGAAAATAGTCTTTTACAATGTTGAGTCCCATAATGAACTATATTTAAATTATTAATATTGTGTTTTACTCTTTTTTACAAAACAAAGATATATTTTTGAAATGGAAAGAATAAACATAAAAATGAGTTTGAAAAGATTATTAACTATTTGCTGTATTGCACTATCTGTCAATAGTTTAAATGCACAGCAAGAAACCTTCAAAGAACAACTTCCTGAAAATGTAATATTGATGATTGGCGATGGCATGGGAATTGCCCAGATGTATGCAGCATACACCGCAAATGGCCAATATCTGAACATATTTGGAATGCCTGTAACCGGCATTATGCTTACATACTCGGCAGACGAATATACTACTGACTCTGCAGCCGGAGGCACAGCTTTTGCGTGTGGCAAAAAAACCAATAATGGCAGCTTATCTGTTGATACTGCCGGAAAGCCTATGCAAACCATTTTTGAATATGCCAAAGAGAAACATTACTCTACTGGTATTGCAGTAACATGTGCTATTACCCATGCTACCCCTGCTGCATTTTATGCCCATGTTGGGAAACGCAGTGAATATGAAACAATAGCCTCTCATTTTTTGAACAAGACTGTAGATGTTGCTTTTGGTGGGGGCCGCAAATATTTTGTCAAAAGAAAAGATAAACGCAACCTTATTGAGTTGTTAATGAAAGACGGTTACTTTTACAGCACTAATATTGACTCTGTAGATATTTCGCAGCAAAAAGTGTTATGTCTGGCAACAGACGGAGATTTACCAAAAATTTCTGAAGGAAGAAATGATTTTTTACCGTTAGCTACTCAAAAATCAATAGAGCTGTTGAAAAAAAACAGGTTTTTGCTAATGGTAGAAGGCTCTCAAATAGATTGGGGCAACCACCTCAACAGTATCAATTATGTTATCAACGAAACAGTTGATTTTGACAAGGCTGTTAAGGTAGCCCTTGATTTTGCCAAAAAAGATGGAAAAACCCTTGTTATTGTTACAGCCGACCACGAAAGCGGAGGCTTAACTTTAATAAACGGCAACTTCAAAAAAAGTACTGTTGACTCAAACTTTTCTTCGCTCAACCATACTGCCGTTCCTGTTATGGTTTTTGCTTATGGCCCCGGGGCAGAAATGTTTACCGGATGTTACCAAAATACTGCTCTTTTTGATAAAATAAAGATGCTTATCTCAAAATAAAAGGGCACTCATTATCGCGAGTGCCCTTCCAATCAAACCAAACCTCTTTTAAAAGCCAAACAGCCCTTTTTTGTTCCCTTTGCTATGGCCAACCTGTTTTTCAAAATGGCCTCCTTTCTTAAAGTGATGTTTTTCTATACTTATTTCTTCAGTAGTCCCATTTATTGTTACAGTGGCAACTACATCACATGTTCCATCGCCATAATCAATAACTACTGTACTCCCATTTTTGTAAAGTGTTTCTACCCCGCTAATTATATAACCACATGTATTATTCATCAATAAAGGAGTAGTTATAGTACGGCTATAAGCAATGGTATCGTTCAGGGTAATAGAACCTGCGCCCGATTTGTAATAAACATCGTCAGATTTATCAGAAGTTTCAAAACCACCTACCCATTCAATGGTATCATTATAAATCTCTTTGGCTACATTGTTGCTCGAATCGGTAAAAGTAAACTCTGTATTTGTAGCCAATACCCAGTTACCATTGCTATTTTTGCCCAGATTTTGGATAATCCCAGAACCTTCAATTTTATTGCCATTTACATAAAAATCAACATACTTAATCGATTTTACAGCTCCGGCATTAATAATAGTATCAGTAACCTCAATAATAATCTTACCTGTCTTTACATTGCCATGTTGACTTGTACAACCCGATGTACCATAATCAATGATGATAGTTTTGGGAAATGTATCGCTACTAACAGTTACAGTAGCACAAATAGGAATATTAGACAAACAAAGCTTGAAAGCCCCTTTTCCATACCTGTGAAAATAAGATTTCACTTTTCGGTATGAACTATCAACATCTGAAAGTACCGTAGCCTGAATATCTTCAGAACATGAAAGAGCCATCTGGCTTGTAGAAACACTGGTTGCAGCAATTGCAACATTTTCTGAAAGTGAATTTAAAGCAGAGATATTTTCGCTTTTTTCATCAGACTTCTGACAACCTGCAAAAGCTACCATAGCCATTGCACAAACAAGGATTAAAAGTTTTTTCTTCATAGCCTTAAATATTAAGTTATATCAGTATTACAAGCTATAAAGAATATCCCCTATTTTTTAAAATACAAAATGGATAAAAAGGTTTAAAGACCTGTCTTGCGCCCTGACAACGTTGGTTTCGGAAAAACTGGCATTTTCGGTGTCAAACTTTCGAGAATTGACATCATAGTAGTTGTCCACGTTGAAAAGGTTGATAATGGTAGCCCCTGCTTTAATGCGTGCTTCGCCGATTTTGAAATTATAATTAGCCGAAATATCTGTCCGGTAATAATCTGGCAACCGTTTATAAGAGCGGATAGTAGGCATACGCCGGGCATCTATGCTCAGGTCAACGTAAGGGCGGCCGGTTGAATAATAGTTAGTTAGACCAAAATTCCAATTTTTAAATGCGTACATGTTTGTCCAGGTTATTTGGTGACGTTGGTCTGTAGATGCAGGCACTTCGTTGCCATTATTTATCTCAGAAAACTGACGGGTACTTTTGCTGAGCGAGTAAGAAAGCCATGTGGTAAAGTTGTTGTATTTATAACGCACGTGAAAGTCTATCCCATAAGACTTACCCTGCCCATGAATAAACAGCCCCGGCCTTTCTTTTGGGGCAAACATCTGCATATTGGCAGTATCAAACAAGTTCCGGAAAGTTGAGTCGCGGGTGTAGTTGGATACAAAGATATATTCCTGCAACCCGCTATAAGTCTTGTAATACGGCTCAACGTCAAAAAAGAAACTCCCCAAGTCAATGGATGTGCCGAATATATAATGATTGGATTTTACCACCGGGTGGATGCTATCGTCTGTCAACACCCAAAAGTTTTTATTGTATCCGGTCTCCTGAAGTACCTGCACCTGGTTTATGTACTGGTAAAAACGCCCGGTTGCAAACCGCACCGACCAGGCATCAGTCAGCCTGTAATTTGCAGCAAAGCGCGGTTCAGAATACCATCCATTATTGCCGTCATAGAAGCTAATCCGCAAACCCGGCTTAATAGTGAGCCTGTCTGTAATTATCAGCCTGTCTTGGAGAAATAATGAAGAAATCACAGCTGCCTGGTTCATGTTTTCGTAAATATAGACCCTGTCGGCATCTTTATGATAGTATATTTTATTTTGCCTTACTGTTGCCCCAAAACTGAACTGATGTTTACCGTTCTGGTTCCAGATGCCTTTTACAGAAGCCGAATAATCATTTAGCTCGTTGTAACTATACGAATCATAATTTTTATTTTGAAAAGGCGGGCCGGAAGGATAATGAGGGCCGCCTGTGCCTGACAAACTTGAGCTACTATTGTATGTATCTGAATAGCCCGAGCTCCCTATCTGGACATTTGTAAACAGTGCGCCATTCCACTGTTTGAGCCACGAAGCATTCAGCCCGTAGTTGCCCCACTTATTGTTTTCGTGAATAGAGGCCAAAAAGTTTTTGTCTCCCGTATTGTATTTGTTATCATAGCTATCTTTGGCCCCATATACCGAAAAAGAAACGTTTTCGCCATCATTCAGCTGGTATGATACCTTAGTGTTATAATCGTAAAAAGAAAACTTAGGCTTAGAGTAGCTGAGGCTGCGTTGCGAAGGATTAGAAAACCTGTTGCTGTCCTTTTCAAATAGGTTATTGGCAAACTCGGTACTATAAATATCACCATACGTCCGCCTTCCGGCCATAATAACCGTCAACTTCTTACTTACAGGCACTTCAGCAGCAATATTACCATTTATCAGGTTGACATCTCCATACACTGTGGGTTTTAGCTTGTTCCCATTTTTCCCGGTAATATCCACAATGCCCGAAACCCGCTCGCCATAACGCGAATCATAACCTCCTTTAAACACCTGAACATCTTTAACAACATTAGGGTTCAAAGCTGAAAATACGCCAAAGTAATGACTTTGGTTGTACAACGTTTGTCCGTCGAGCAAAACAAGGTTCTGGTCGCTGCTCCCACCACGGATGTTAAGCTCTGAGGAACTTTCGGAGAAGCTCACCCCGGGCAACAACTGCAAAGCCCTGAAAATGTCAGTTTCGGCAAACATTGGCAAATCCAGCAATTTGCTGGCATTGATGGTTGTAGCAAAGTCCACATCATTGCGGTAATCTACCATTTCAATCTTTGGCTCACGCACCTCAACCTTTTCAAGCTCCTGTATGTTTTTTTTCAAGGCCAGCTTGCAAACCACTTTGGGTGCATTGCAATAAACAAGCGTATCCAAAGGATAATAGCCTATATAGCTAATGTTGAGCTGAATACTTTTAGCATTGCTTTGTTTCAGATAGAAAGTGCCATTTTCAGAAGACGAAACATAGATATTTTGATCCTTGATTTTTATAGTAGCATAAGGCAGTTGCTCGCCTGTTTCAATATCTGTAATGGAACCTATAATCTGGCACACATTTTCATCGGATTTTTCCTCACTTTTATAAATAAGAAAGTTGTCATGCCTGAATTCAAAGCTATAACCCGAATTCGCAAGAAGTTTTTTAAGTACTTCATCGGGGGTGTTGCCCGAAATCTCTTTATCAATGGCTATTTGCGAAAGTTTTTGAGCGTCAAAAGCCACCCTGATGTTGAGTAGCTTTGAAGTTTGTTCCATGGCATCGGCCAAGTTTGTTTTTCGCAATGAAAGTTTGTATTGTTGGGAATCAACAGGCAATGTACCAATAAACAATAACGTTAACACCCATAAAACAATACTTTTAATACTTTTCGTGAACTGATATATAACCATTAGCGCCAATTTCATAAGTTAAGCCCATCGGGATACATACTATATCCAACGCATCGACTAAATTTTTGTTGCTAAAACCTCCTGTAAAATATTTGCTTTCAACATCATCAGGAAGGGCAAAGTTAACATTAAATTGACGTTCTATTTCTTCAAAGATTATTTTAAGCGAGGCATTTTCATAAATAAATTCTCCGTTACGCCATTTTGTTTCCGAAGCTATTTTTTCATCACGGAACTTCTTTAATGACCTGTTAAATAAAGAAGCGCTCTCACCAGGTTCAATAATAACGGTATCTTCAACATTGGCAACCAAAACACGGCCCGTAACACAAGCTACTTTAAACATACTTTCGCGGGCATATACATTAAATGATGTCCCCAGGATTTTAATGTCAGCATGCTTAGTTTTTATGGTAAATACAGAACCTTTCTTTATATTGAAAAAGGCCTCTCCTTCCATTTCAATAAAGCGTTCTTGCCGAAAAGTTTGTTTACGATAAGTAACAGCGCTTTTGGCATTTAGGCTTATCACAGAACCATCAGGCAATACACATTCAGTATGTTGGCCTTTGTCGGCCAATACTGTCACCCTGGCATTGTATGAAAAGAAATACCAAGTAGCCACAATGGCAAGCAAAGATGCTGCAATACCAGAAGCATACAGCACAATGCTTTTGAATGGTATAGTTTTGGATTCCTTCACATCTTTAGCTTTTGCGCCCTGGGCAATCTTTTTCTTCAATATTGCCAGAGCCTCATCCGTTGTTGTTTCAAACGGTGGCTGATAGCCAGATACCGTATCCAGTATCTGTTCATCTATATTGTTATTTGCGTATGTTGGTGTCATTGCCGTAGGTGTTATATTTTTACTGCTATGTTCTTTCTTAAATATGACAGTGCTTTCTCCATCCTTTTTTCAATCGCTTTCACCGTCAAACCAAGCGATTGGGCTATTTCGTTGTAAGTCATTTCATCAATGCGGTTCATCAAAAATACCGTCCGTTGCTTCTCATCAAGCTGGCCTAATACCTGTTGCAGGCGCTGATCAAACTCTTTCATTTCCATATCATACTCTGGTGATGGGTGTTTGGTGTCCGGCTTATATTTATTCTCAAACTTAAAAGTCACGTTGTTATGCTCTATTACATTAATCGTTAAGTTATTAGCAATGGTGTAAAGCAATGACTTTACGGTTTCTGTTTTTATGGTATCGCGTTTTTCCCACAATTTCAAAAATGTATCCTGCGCAATATCCTCAGCTTTAGTTACATCACCAATTTTATAATACACAAAATTCCGGATAGCACCATACCATTGTTTAAAAATCTGGTCAAAGTCAATTTCGTCAATACCTGTTCTCTGAATATCCATTCCCACGTATTTACTTGTTTTGATATTAATACAGATGTTAATCTGTTTTCCCTAATATGTAATAAAATTTATGAATAAAAAATGATTTAAGAACCTGTGCAAAATAAAACACTGTATTACCAATAAATACAATACAGAAAATGTTTTTACACTTTTTTAGGAAATAAGTAGGGTGAAAAAAAAATGGGCTGTATAATTAAGTGAAATAACAAGATCTACAATTTCAAATTGGTTTTTTGGTTTTTAAAGGTTAAGGTCAATTATTGTTTTTGAAAACCCTTGCCTGCCAGAGGGCGGAGCAAGGGGTTTTACTTACGAACCGTTTCGACCTCAAGCTCGATATCGTTTTGCAACTTGGCGTAATAGCGGATTTAGAAACATTATCGATCAATTAAACACATCGCCCGCCATTATACCATACTATTGTTGTATGCTGCCCTTTGTCGTCAAGTTTAACTCTGTTTTATATTCTTCTTCAGGTTCTTCTACTAAAAATAATTCAAGCCCTTTCTTGTCGTTGAAACCACCAATTTTTTGTCTGAATGTTGCTGCTGTTTTAGGGTTTTCAATTTCAAGTTTTCTGTTTTTGCTGATTGCCAAAAAATCTTCTTCCTGGTCAATTCCTAAAAACCGCCTGTTTGCAAGGTTTGCTGCAATTCCTGTTGTAGAGCTTCCCGTAAATGGGTCTAAAATCCAAGCGTTTGGCTTTGTCGAAGCTAAAATAATCCTTGTTAAAACCGAAAGAGGTTTTTGGGTCGGGTGTTTTCCACAGGATTTTTCCCAGGGAGCAATTGCCGGAAGTCTCCAAACATCTTTCATTTGCTTGTTTCCGTTTAGCTGCTTCATTAATTCATAGTTGAAGTAATGAGGAACTTTTTCGGATTTTCTTGCCCAAATAATTTGTTCGGTTGAGTATGTGAAATAACGGCAAGAAAAATTTGGTGGCGGATTGGTCTTTTCCCAAGTAATTATATTCAAAATCTTAAAGCCCAATTCTGTCAAGATTTGTCCAACCGAAAAAATATTGTGCATTGTTCCACTGATCCAAATAGTGGCGTCATCTTTCATTTTGTCGCGAACCAATGAAAGCCATGTGCGATTAAACTCATTTAAATGATCAAAGCCGTGAGATTTGTCCCAATTTCCTTTATTAACGCTTACAATTTGCCCGTTTTGTATAGTAAGTCCATTGTTGGATAAAAAATAGGGGGGGTCGGCAAAAACCATATCAAACTTATGGTCAAATTGAGGCAATAGTTTCAACGCATCTCCTTTGAGGAGATAGTTTATTCTAAATATTAGTTAATTTCTGTTGTAACATAATCTTCGCTGTCCAAGATGATTTCTTCAAGACTGTACAATTCACGAACTTTTGCAATTGCTTCATCTTTTGAATTTGCTTCTACTTCAATTATTCTTGACAAGAACTCTTGAATTTCAATTTTAAATGTTTCCATATTGAATCTTTCTGTATTTACCACGACCAACAAACTCAATCATTCCTTTATCACGCAATAATTGGAGTTGCTGTCTGATTTTATCTTTTATGAAATTATTGTCAGGGTATTTTAATTTAAGCTTTTTTTCAAAAGCATAAACATCATCAAGATTAAATTCATTTGTTTTAATTTCATCGACACATTTCATAATATCCAAAATCCATCCCTTGGCATCACTTGATTGTTGTCTTAAAAATAAAGTTTTATTAAAAGATTGCTTAACAACTTCTTGGTCAATTACTTTAGAATTTTTTACTAAAAATACTTTTCCTGATTCAGCAACTTTAGAAATATCAATATTGCATCCAATCCATCCGGTTCTTCTTGCGGTTGGAGCTAATGGCTGTCTTTTGATTATTATTTCTTCCGTAAAAAACTGCTTAGGAATAATCAAAAAATCATTGACAGTCCAATTATTAGAATAAGTTAGAAAGAAAAAATTTGGATTGTTTTCAGAACTTATTCTTTCAATCATTGTAGAATATGCACCATCTGTAATTGTATTTGTAAGTTTTCCACTTTTGCTTTTTAACTCAAACTCTTCTGAACATTTCTTGCAATAAAAATCTGCAACTGGTCGATTATTTTGAAAACCACTTAGAGGTAAATCTCCACAGCTTGGACAATAAGAATTTGTAAGAACCCAATTTTCTGTTAGAACTCTTGCTATTTGAGAATTACTTTGGTAACCTTCCGCAAGTTTTATATTAAACGATAAGTTCATTAATGGCAATAAGTTGCGTTAGGGATAGTAGTGGAAAGCCCGCAGCGTAGCGAGGACTTGGAACGGATAGCCCGTCCCGATAGGGGAACGCCCAAATAAAAGTTTTCTGGGTTGGCATTTATACTTCGTTTTGCATATACTCTTTGTATATTGAAGTCTGAATATAAATTGTCAAAGAAATTGTCTTTTATATCTTTACCTTTAACATCTGAATTGCTTAAAATCCATGTGTGTCCTAAGGTGTCAAGTTTGTAGCAAAAATCCCTTAGCCTGATTTGTTCAGCATCGTTGAACTCGTCTCTTGAATAAGAGTTAAAACTTGAGGTTTCGCTTAAAGGCTTATATGGCGGGTCGAAATAAAATAACGTGTTTTTGTCAGCATAATTCAATGTTTCTTCAAAATCACCACAAAGAATTTCAACCTTTTGTAATGCTTTACTAACTGCCAAAATATTTTCTTTATCGCAAATAGTTGGTCGCTTGTAACTGCCCATTGGCACGTTAAATTCATTTTTTCTGTTTACCCGATAAAGCCCATTGAAGCAAGTCCGATTAAGAAAAATAAACAAAGCAGCTTGTCCTGTTTGTTCTTCTTTTCTCGTATTGTAAAGGTCTCTTTTTGAGTAGTAGTATTTTTTTTTCGCTTCGTCTTGTCCTTCAAGTCCGTGAAACTCATTCTGTAGAATTTCGAGAATTGAAATCAATTCATTAGGTTTGAAAGCTATTATCTTGTAAGTGTTTATTAAGTCATCATTAATATCGTTAATAACCGCTTTTTTTAGGTTTGGAAAGTTGTTTAACATCCAAAATAAAACTGCACCACTTCCTAAAAATGGTTCAATATAGGTGAATTTATTAGTGTAAATATCTTTTGGCAAAGCTCTTTCAATGTCATTTATGAGCTGTGTTTTACCACCTGCCCACTTTAAAAACGGTTTTGCTATTTTGTTTGTCATTAATCTTGTATATTATTTTTTTGCTCTAAGCAAATTTACAATTTCCATTTTTCTTATTCTCCGTTTGGGTCAGTTATTTGTCAACCGATTTTGTCTGTTCGGCCTTCTTTTAGGATTGCTCACAACTTTATAATAAACAACTACAAATAAACAAATGAGTTGACAAAAATTTCAACAATATTGCGAAAAAACTATCCTTTGCCTAAAATTCGCTACTTTTGGCATCCTAAAATGTTTCTATGACGGCGTGTGTTATTTTTGATATGGACGGGGTGATTATTGACTCTGAGCCATTGTGGCGTGAGACTCTTATTGAAGTCTTTGGAGAAATTGGCATCAAACTTACCGAAGATATGTGCCGTCAGACGATGGGCATGACCACCAAAGGAGCGGTTGATTATTGGTATGAAAAGCTCCCGTGGAAAGGCTTTTCGATAGAGGAAGTCATTTCTAAAATTGAATTTAGCATTATCGAAAAAATTAAAGCTAAAGGAACAGCTATGACGGGTGTTGTAGATGTTATGCAAATGCTAAAAAAACAAGGCATACGCATGGCATTAGCTTCTTCGTCAGCTATAAAAGTGATAGAAACAGTATTAGACAAGCTCGATTTGCGCCAATACTTTGAGCTTTATCACTCGGCACAACTGGAAGCAAAAGGCAAACCCGACCCTGCGGTATTTCTTTCCACTGCCCGTATGATGAACTATCACCCTTCACAATGCCTTGTCATTGAAGACTCTATTCATGGAGTTAGTGCTGCAATAGCTGCCGGGATGAAGGTTGTAGCTATACCCGATCCGGTGTTGTTTAATGACAAAGGATTTGATAAAGCTGATTTAAAACTCAAGTCTCTAAAGGATTTTACATTAGAATGCTTTTTATCTATTAATAATTAATGTTTTAAAACTTTACAGGTTTAAAAAAACAATAAGGTCTTGTCAGGAAAGAATATGCAAGCCAATATCAACAGGTTGTATGTAATAAAAATAGCTCACTGGTTCATGCTTACCATGCCGGTGATACTGCTTTTTTACAACGCCAGTCATTTATCGGTCAGGCACCTGTTTATTGCCCAGGCAGCCTATTCGCTGACCATCGTACTGCTCGAAATCCCCAGTGGATATGCAGCAGACAGGTGGGGACGTAAAAACACCATAGTTATTGGGGCTTTATTTGGCTTTCTTGGCTTTTTGGCTTATTCCATCTCATCAGCGTTTATAGTGTTTGTTTTGGCAGAAATTATGCTGGGTATAGGGCAAAGCTTTATATCAGGGGCTGATACTGCCATGCTTTACGATACCCTGATAGCCCATAAAAAAGAAAACGATTACCTGAAAATTGAAGGCCGAATGACTTCATTAGGTAACTTTGCCGAAGCTTTTGCAGGAATAACAGGAGGTTTGCTGGCCGCTATCAGCCCACGGCTACCTTTCATTGGGCAGGCTTGCATTGCTCTTATAGCCATCCCGGCCGCATTGGGCTTAAAAGAAATTACCCTGAGTGAAGGAAAAAATAAAGTAACCTTTCGGAGTATTGTCAATGTTTTCAGGGATGTTGTAAGTAAACCTTCACAACTCATGATTTACATGCTGTTTTCGTCTGTTATAGGTTCGGCAACATTGAGTATGGCTTGGTTTGCACAACCATTCTTTAAAGTTATCCATTTACCATCGGCCCTGTATGGTGTATTGTGGACATTGCTTAATATTTCTGTGGCTATTACAGCTTTTGTTGCTTTCAGGATAGAAAGGCGCTGGGGCGAAAAAAACACAACATTGGCTATTGGCTTATTTACTATTGTTGCATATATAGCCCTATCGCTAACCCAAACCTATTGGGGCTTAATCATCTTGTTTATGTTTTACCTGGTGCGCGGAATAGCTACTCCCCTTCTGAAAGACAGTATCAACAAACGCATTACTTCTGATATCCGGGCATCGGTATTATCATTTCGTAACCTGATTATTCGTTTGTTCTTTTCGGCTATGTCGCCTTTATTTGGCTGGGCGGCTGATTTTTATTCGTTAAAAACGGCATTGATGCTGGCCGGTACAACCCTTGCCGTGCTGATAGTCCCGTTGGGCATATTACTTTACTCGTGGCATCTGAAGTATCCCGAAAAAAAGTAAAAGGCATGCCATTCACATGCCTCTACTCATAAATACCTTTGCAACGCTAATTTCTCTTATTTTTCGTCCTTATTGCAACATTTGTCACAACAGCATTGCTTGCTGGCTATAAAAAGGGCTATGCCCAGCAAAAGAAAACTGTTTATGGCATGTAAAAATGTTGCACCATGCCCTACGTTTAAAAGTAAATGTTTGGTGAAGTAGGATATTATTGCCAGCACCATAATTAATGCAGCAATGCCTACTGAAGCCCAAGCAAGATAACGAACTACTTTCATAACAATTTTTTTTAAGTTTTTACTAAAATGCTTAATCCCATTAAAGGTATAAAATATTGACATCAAAGTCAATAGCTCATAAAAAAAGAAACAACATCAACCGTTATTTCCACTTTTTTGCAATAACATTTTCCTGTTTATTCCGTAATAAAATATACTTTCACCTAAAATAGCCATGAAATGAAAAACTACTTTTTATCCTTTATTTTGGGCTCATTGATTCTGTCAATTTCTTGTACAAAAGAAAAAACAACCATTGGCTTCATGCTTCCCAATATGCTTAACAAAAGGTATGAAGTTGAAAGAGACCTTTTTACAAAAAAAATAAATGAAGCCGGGGGCGAGATATTGTTTTATTCTGCAGACAACGATGCTTTGCTGCAAGAAAAACAACTGGACGAGATGTTGCAAAAAGGGGTTAACCTTGTTGTATTAGACCCTGTCAACAGGTTTACTGCTGCCGGAATGGTCAGAAAGCTGCATAATAAAGGGATAAAAGTTATTTCGTATGACCGGTTGATTGCCAATTGCCAGCCCGACTTATTTGTTTCCTTTGATGCCCATGTTATTGGCGAACAAATGGCTTCTTATGCTATATCTAAAAAGCCTTATGGCAATTATGTAATCCTTTCGGGAGATAAAAGCGATATTAATGCCGTATGGATGAACGAAGGGTTTCATAAGGTTATTGATCCATACGTAAAATCAGGAAAAATAAAACTAAGCTATGAAGCATACATGGAAAACTGGTCTGAAGATGATGCATACAATACCATGAAAAAATACATTAACTATAGCATCAGTGTCCCGGATGTTATTCTTTCGGCCAATGACAATATTAGCAGAGGTTGCATAAATATTATCACGCAAAAAGGGTACTCTCCGGAAAATATCATTATTACAGGCCAGGGGGCTGAACCTTTGGCATGCCGATATATGCTTCAAAACAAGCAGTCTATCTCTATTTACAAATCTGTAAAAAAGATGGCCGCATTAGTGGCTGAACTTTCAATAAAAATTGCCCAAGGAGAAGATATTGCAAAAATAGCACCAACAACCATCAACAACGGGAAATTTGACATCCCGGTTATTTTTCTTGAAACTCAAGTAGTAGATGCTTCCAATATCAGGTCTGTGGTTGTCGCAGATAGCATGATTTCCGAAAAAGACTTAGAATATTAGCTTAGCCTACAACGACTCTTTAAACGATTTGAACCCATCGCCGATTATCTCATTAGCATCGATAATAGTTACAAAAGCATCTGGGTCAACTTGTTTGATATATTCTTTCAGAATGTAGGCTTCACGCCTCGAAACATTGGTAAAAATCAACTTTCGTTCTTTCCCTTCGTACATCCCTTCGGCCTTTATGAGCGTTCCTCCCCGGTTAAGGTCATACAGTATTTTGGTACGAATATCCTCATACTTGTCAGAAATGATAAGCAAAGTTTTGTTATAAGATATTCCTTCCAGCGTCCCATCAATAACACGCCCGGTGATATATATTACAATCCAAGAATAAAGCGGTATTCGCCAATCCATAAATGCAATAAGGCCAACTAACACAATAGTTGAGTCAACATAAATAAGCAATTGCCCCAATGGTAAACGGGTATATTTGGCCAATATCATGGCAATAATGTCCGAACCACCCGATGTAGCCTTCGATTTAAATATTAACCCCAAGCCAAAGCCAATAAGTACACCGCCAAAAATTGAGGACAACAATGCGTCGTCCTTCACCAATGGTTCATAACCATAATAGTAACTAATAAGGTCAATAAACACAGATGAAAGGATAAAACCTATGATGGTTTTGATGCCAAAACGCGGACCAAGTATTTTAATTCCAAGCCAGGTAAGCGGGATGTTCATAACCAAACCCATTGTGCCAATAGGCAAGCCCTCCGGGGCAAAAGCAAACAACCCTTTGGTAAGATAGTGTATAACAATAGCTATACCATAAACTCCCCCAGGTACAATCTTATACGGAGTTATAAAAAAAACAAAGCCTGCCGCCAGAATAAATGAACCTACTACAATAAATGACCAAGCTTTAAACCACCCGGCAGAAAACACTTTATCTTTGATGAGATTGTAGTCCATGGCCGCAACTTTTTTATCAAACTTAAAGAAAAAAGGCTGGACGACAAAACGAAAAACAAACTATTTTGAAGCGTTTACACGTTGTTTGTTTTTTTCTATCAGCTTACGTATTTGTTGATTTACAGAGGCTGTATCTACAGGAGGTGTATCGCTATAAGCAATCCCTTCAATCTCCCATCCGGGAATTTCGCCATATCCACCTTTCATCTCAGAATTGATAATAAGTACAATCAACGCTCCCATGTTGGCGGTTTTCTTCTGTAAACGGATAATAGCGCTTTGTTTAGCCGCCTTAGGGCTGCGGCTGCTCGAAGAAGCATTTGCTTTAACAACCCCAACTTTATATAAACCAGAGACTTCTGCCTCATTTTCGGTAACCAGAACGGCCTGCCATTGCAGTTTGTCTAACACTGAAAATATTGGCTTGTTATATACTTCCTTACGTCCATTACTATAAACGATTTTTTCTATATCTTTCCTTTTTATTTCTACCAACGTAGGATTGCCAGGCTTTACATACTCAACCGTAGTTGGGTTTACCTTTTTGACGTTACAAATAATCTTTTTCCCGCCTAATCTGACTATGGTATCAAGCTTTACAACAGGTTTGGGAGGTTCTGCAGGAGCAGTATTGCCAGAGGTAGCAGAAGTTGAAGTTTCTGCCGCAGATTGCGCAGCTGGCTTCTTTTTATATACCACAGTAGCTTCCTGCAGTTCATTTGTTTTTTGTGCATACAAATTACACGCAACATTCCCCGACAATAAAAAAGTAAAGCTTATGTAAAGTGCTTTTTTTATCATACTTTTATTGATTTCCTACACAGGTAAAATAAAAACCAATGCTAAACACTACAATAAAACTGGCTATTGAAGCATTCAAACCTGCTTTGAACTGAACAAATAATGAATAAGACGACAGCAAGGTGATAAGTATCCCTGAAATAACTGTTAATGTAGGTTTTGCCATAAAGCCCCCAACAAACAATAAAGCCCCCAACGCTACAAAAGCAACGGCAAAGTATGATTCAAGGTTATGAAAATTAAAATTCCCTATTTCACTATAAAATATAGTAAATAGGAAAATGAACAATGCTATTCTTAGCAACCAATAGGCAAGTGCAGTTCCTGATTTTAAGGGCTTCATAATTCTATTTAAAAGGTTCTTGTTTGCAAATATAAACTTTTTTTAAAAGCAATAAATTATCTAACAAATCTTCAGCTATAACAAGTTATGCTTATCCCAATAAAACCTTGACAAGTGAAGATATAGTTTTTCCATCTGCCTTACCAGCAAGTTCCTTAGTGGCAACACCCATAACTTTGCCCATATCTGCAGGAGTTTTAGCTCCAACTTTTTCAATGATAATTTTCAGTGCAGCTTTAATTTCCTCTTCGCTCATTTGCTTTGGCAGGTACTGCTCAATAACAGAAGCTTCAAACAACTCTTTGTCAGCCAAATCGCTCCTGTTCTGTCCGGCAAATATCTCGGCCGATTCTTTGCGCTGTTTAACCAACCTTTGCAAGAGCTTCATTTCGGCATCAGGCGACAACTCGTCAGATGCCCCTTTTTCAGTTTTGGCCAACAATATGGCCGCTTTTACTGCCCTTAACGCTTCAAGCTTTTCCTTTTCTTTAGCCAACATAGCAGCTTTAATATCTTCGCCGATTTTATCAAACAAACTCATAGAACTATATTTTAAAAAACCAAAGGTAACTTTATCTTTCAATTAATACAAAACAAATGATAATTAGATAAATTTTGCCCGTCACAATAAATGCCATTTTTTTGCATCTTTTTTTCAGACGAGCCATAATATCCGTTTAACATGCTCCCTCTATCACAAGCGCGGAGCAAGCCATGAGAGTTAGATAATTTTGGGGAGCAGGGTAATTTTTTGCAAATGTTATCTTTTATTATCAGAAAATTTTGATTTGTATCCCAGTTCCATTTTTTCGCAAGGAAATTTTGTATCTTTATGCCCTTAATAATATTGATATGCCTAAAATCTTTACTGCTACTGACATTCAACAATTTGACAAAGAGGTACAAAAAGATTATTTTGACAGACATACTCCTGTTATCGACTGTCCTTCGGAAGTAAACGAGAATGAAAGGTTCCCTGTCAGGATATTCCTTGGCAGCCAATATGCCCATCCTGATGATGGCGACCATTTTATTGGCAAGGTACAATTGTGGAACCGCGAAACGTTGCTTGCTGAAGCTACAATATTTCCGGGGGCAATGGGCAATCAGCCCGGCCATGTTGAAGTAGTGTTTACTATCATCCCCAAAGTAAGTATGAACCTTACAGCCATGTCATATTGTACCAAACACGGGCTATGGCAAAGCCTTCCAAAAGAAGTAAAAGTAAACCACCCAGATCAGCAATGTTCCAAAAGCTAAAGTAAAACGATATGCAAAAATCTGAACGCAAGCTATCAGATAGGTTACGCGACAAATACCGGCTCATTATATACAACGACAATACTTTTGAAGAAATTGGTTTTGTTAGGCTCAAAGGTTTCAATTTGCTTTGGATAATCGGAGCGCTGGGATTTTTATTAATAAGCCTTACTTTTATACTAATAGCTTACACTTCAATTCGTGAACTGATACCCGGATACCCTGACAATACCATAAAAAGAGAAATGGTAATGAATGCATTGAAGCTTGATTCGCTTGAACATGAACTAGAAATCCGCGACAGGTACCTGGCTGTTGCCAATGATATCCTAAAAGGCAATAATCCTGTTTCGTATGGAGAAATGACCAAAGACTCTGTAAAAATTAAAGAAATCATATTTACCAAATCTCCCAAAGACTCTTTATTGCGAAAAAAAGTAGAAGAAGAAGAACGATTCAACCTTACACCTCCAAATCAGGCTTCAAACAATAATACCACACAAACATTAGCTCAAGTGCATTTTTTTTCTCCATTGCGAGGCATTATATCAAATGGGTTTAATCCTAATATCAACCATTTGGGGGTAGATGTTGTTTCAGAGCCCAATGCTGTTATTAAAGCGGCACTTGACGGGACTGTTATTATGGCAACATGGACACTTGAAACAGGCTATGTTATTCAAATACAACATGACAATAATATAATTACCGTGTATAAACACAATGCCGAACTGCTTAAACAAAGTGGGAACAGGGTTGTGGCAGGCGAGCCAATTGCAATTGTTGGAAATTCGGGAGAAATAAGCACTGGCCCTCATTTGCACTTTGAATTATGGAACAATGGTCATCCTGTAAACCCCGTAGATTATATTGTTTTCTAAAACAACAAGCTCATAATGAAGCGGAAAAAACGTATAGCAATTCTTGGATCGACAGGTTCTATTGGCACACAGGCTTTAGATGTTATTTCAAACAACTTAAACTCATTTGAAGTTGAAACCCTTACAGCAAACAACAATGCTGAATTGCTTATCAAACAGGCAATGCAGTTTACTCCCAATCAGGTTGTTATAGCCAATGAAGAAAAATACCAGTTTGTAAAAGAAGCTCTGGCCAATTACCCGATAAAAGTATTTGCTGGAGAAAAAGCAATAGCTGAGGTAGTACAATTTTCATCAATAGACATAGTACTTACAGCTATGGTAGGATATTCAGGCTTAACTCCTACCATTAATGCCATAAATGCAGGAAAAACCATAGCTTTGGCTAACAAAGAAACACTTGTTGTTGCTGGAGAATATATTTCAAAATTAGCCATAGAAAAACGGGTAAATATCCTTCCGGTGGACTCAGAGCACTCTGCCATATTCCAATGTCTTACAGGAGAATTTCACAATCCGGTTGAAAAAATACTACTTACTGCATCTGGCGGGCCTTTTCGTGGAAAAGATATCAACTTCCTCAAAAACGTTACCCCCGAACAAGCCTTGAACCATCCTAACTGGTGTATGGGCAACAAAGTTACAATCGATTCTGCATCGCTGATGAACAAGGGGCTTGAAGCTATTGAAGCCCGTTGGCTCTTTGGTTTGCAACCCTCACAAATAGAAGTTGTAGTGCATCCCCAATCTATCATACATTCTATGGTGCAGTTTGAAGATGGCTCTATCAAAGCTCAAATGGGATTGCCCGATATGCGTTTGCCAATACAATACGCACTCTCTTACCCCGAACGATTGAAAGCCAGTTGGCCACGAATGAATTTTGCAGATTACCCGGCTTTAACATTTGAAAAACCAGATTTGACAGTATTCAGAAACCTGGCTATTGCTTTAGATGCTATGGACAAAGGTGGAAACATGCCTTGTGCAATGAATGCAGCTAACGAAATTGCAGTTGAAGCATTTTTGTGTGGACATATAGGATTTCTGGGCATGTCCGACTTAATTGAAAAAACTTTATCAAAAATAACATTTATTAAAGATTCAGGCATCGAAGATTATCAGCAAACAGATAAATTTGCACGAGAACTTGCATTGCAACTTATTTAAATTAAAAACCATAAAACAAATCCATGGAAATACTTATCAAAGCCTTACAATTTTTGCTCAGCTTATCATTACTTGTACTTTTACATGAATTTGGCCATTTCTTTTTTGCCAAACTTTTCAAAACCCGAGTAGAAAAGTTCTATCTTTTCTTCGACCCCTGGTTTTCTATTTTTAAATATAAAAAAGGCGAAACTGAGTATGGTATAGGATGGCTCCCACTTGGCGGATATGTAAAAATATCAGGTATGATAGATGAGAGCTTGGATTTAGAACAAATGAAACAACCCGCCCAACCGTATGAATTCAGGTCGAAACCAACATGGCAAAGGCTTTTGATTATGCTTGGCGGTGTTACAGTCAACTTTTTATTAGCTTTGGCAATATACGTAGGGATACTTTTCACCTGGGGCGAAGAATACCTGCCTACTAAAAATGTAACTTATGGTATAGCAGTAGATTCAGTAGCATACAATGCCGGTTTTCGCAATGGCGACAAAATTCTTACGGTTGACTATAAAGAAGTAGAAAACTTTTTTAAAATAGTCCCTACTATTGTCCTTGAAGAGGCAAAAACGGTACAAGTCATCAGAGATGGTAAGTTGATAAACATTGCTTTACCAGAAAACCTTAACTATACTTTGATTAGGAAAAAAGACTTTTTCACAGTTCGCATTCCTTATATTGTAGGTGATGTAGTAAAAAATACCGCTGCCGAAAAAGCAGGCTTAAAACCCGGAGATAAGGTAGTGGCTGTTAACGACTCGCAAGTGATTTTCGTAGATCAGATTAAGCCCATTGTTCAAGCCAATAAAAACAAAAATATTACCCTTACCATTGAGCAAAATGGAGTGTTGAAAAAAATTGACATTACTGTACCCGAAACAGGACTACTTGGTGTAGTACTTGATGGAAATATTTCTAAATATTTCCAGCTAAAGCATAATGACTATGGTTTTTTTGCCTCTATTCCTGCTGGTATCAGTATGGGCTTCAACACATTAAGCAATTATGTCAAACAGTTTAAGTTGATATTTTCTAAAGAAACCAAAGGATACGAATCTTTGGGTGGCTTTATCACCATGGGCAATTTATTTTCAGGAGTATGGGACTGGGAATCATTCTGGGCGCTGACAGCACTGCTGTCTATTGTATTGGCCTTTATGAACATATTGCCTATACCTGCCCTCGATGGTGGACATGTACTGTTCCTCCTTTACGAGATGGTTACAGGGCGCAAGCCTTCTGACAAATTCCTTGAATATGCCCAAATTACTGGTATTGTCATCTTATTTTCGCTTATCATCTATGCAAACCTGAACGACATTATACGATTATTTACACATTAAAATAAAAGTCATGGAAAACTTACATGTAATGCTTGGCGCTATTGGAACAACAGAAATTATACTCATTTTGGCCGTTGTATTAGTGATATTTGGAGGAAGAAAAATACCTGAACTAATGCGTGGCCTGGGCCAAGGCATGCACGAATTTAAAAAAGCCAGCAAAGGTGAGACTAATAATACCCCTGATGAAAAAAAACAGTAATTTCAGGAATTAAAAAACTATGCACCATCGCATTAGCTTTGAATATAATTTAATAACATTGTTTTTGTTGTTATTCACTGCCTTTACTTACCCTTCAATATCCGGACAAGAAAAAAAAGCCAACAAAAACAATAGCGAGGTCAAAGCGCTACCTCCTATGTACTACGAGATGAAAATTGAATTGCTCAACCACAATTCGGCCATCAAGCTCGATTACAATGCTGATGTCCAGAAATATATTGACCTCTACCTTACCCAACGTAAAGAGAAAATAGCCGAATTTCTTGAACTGAGCCAATATTATTTTCCCATCTTTGACCGCTATTTGGATAAATACCAACTGCCTTTCGAACTGAAATATCTTGCCATTTTAGAGTCAAACCTCGATCCTGCCGCCCGTTCTTCTTCTGGAGCTTTAGGCTTATGGCAATTATTGGCAGATGCTTCAAAACTGCTTGGTTTGGAAGTTAGCTCTTATGTTGACCAACGATGCGATGTTTATGCCTCAACAGATGCTGCTTGCAGATATTTAAAATATCTGTATTCTGTATTCAACGATTGGCAACTTGCCCTTGCTGCCTACAATGGCGGGCCTGGTGAAATTAAAAAAGCCATAGAACGCTCGGGAGGCAAAACTACTTTCTGGGAAATACAACCATATTTGCCCGAACAAACAAAGTGGTATGTCCCGGCTTTTATTGCCATAGTATATTTATATAACCAAGCTGCCGATCATGGTATATATGCTGCAAAAACAGGCTTCGGAAGCATTTCAACAGACACCTTGCAGATAATGCAGGCATTAGAGTTTGATAAACTATCCGAAAAAATTGGAATGAGCATTGACTCTATCCGCAAATACAACCCCTGCTACAGACGCGACTATATCCCGATGCGTGAAAAGGGCTTGACTCTTGTTTTACCTTCTGACAAAGTATTGGCCTTTTTAAAACGAGAAAACCAAATATACAGCCAAACTAATGATACGCTTGATATGTTCCAGAAAATGGAAGCTTCGTCAAATACCCAAGGGATGGTAAAAACCTTTTATGAAGTAAAAAAAGGTGATTTTCTTCACAAAATAGCCCTTGCCAATGGCTGTACAGCCGACAATATTATGATATGGAACAAGCTCAAATCTCAAAACCTGAAGGTCGGACAACAACTTATCATCTGGAAAAAAGATAATACAAAGAATAAGAAAGATAACTACTTCGAATATACTGTAAAAAAAGGTGATACCATTTGGGGCATTGCTCAACGATACAAATGCGACTCTATTAACGACATTATGCTCATCAACAACTTGCACAGCGAGCAAAGCTTGATACCAGGAAGTATAATACGCATCAGGATAAGATAAAACAGGTTGCAACAAAAAAATTATTGCAAAACTACCTTATTGCTTTCTATAACTTTTGCCCCTTCAACAACTTCTAACATATAAACACCTGCGGTAAGCGAGGCAGGTATTGTAATATCAAGTGTGTTCTTTTCGTTTTTCATCTGACCGGTCCATAATACTGTTTTTTTTCCTGAGATATCGCACAATTGTAAAACTACTTTGCCAAATAATGAGGCATTGTATTGGACAGTAATTTTTTTCGAACCAGGATTTGGAAAGACTTTCAACCGACTTTCATTTTTAATAGCATCAACTCCTGTTTTGGGCTTGACAGTAATCAAAGCTGCTTTTTCTGTAACCAACCCGTTTTTATCAATTAAACATGCTGTAACGGTATATGTACCAACAGGCAAAACAAGTTTGAATGGCGAAGCAGCATCATAAACCGTTTTCAGATATTTATTGTTTAAGTAAAATTCTATTTTTTGAATTTCAGCTGCATTGGCAGTAACCTTCACTTCAATAGAATCTCCGACATAAAAACTTGCATTATGAGCAGGCTTAGTCAAAGTCAGGTTAGCAGGGTTGACAACAGAACTAACAACAGGCATTACAAAAGCATCTTTATTGCCCAAAATTGCATCAATAGCAGCCAAATGTGCCGTAAGCGAAGCATTCCAGTTTATAGCCACCTCATTTGATGCATACGAACTGGTGTTATCTATAAAAGACTGAGCATTAGTGGTATAAGCATACATGTTTTTGTTATCTTCTTTTCCTGCACTGGGGCCTCCTGAAATGAAACCAGGTTCGGGCATAACAACGCCATCTGCAATTGAAGGACGATGGTGTTGGTTCATCACCAGTTTTTTGCCATAATAACTGATAAAAGAATAGCCTGTGGCATTTTTCCCCAACTGATAATCGGCAAGTTCAATGGAAGCATTCAACAGGCTACTGTCGCCACTTAACAAATAACCATAAATAAGCAGAATGCCTGTTTGAGATACAGCTCCGTTACAACCCCAGTAATAACCAGTATTTGAAACCCTGGCTGCACTTCCTTGAATATTGCTTTTATGAGAATTGGCCACACTTATAATTGAGGTTTTAATTTTTGAAACAATAGCAGTATCAAGTATTGAAGGCATAACAGCAAGCGATTGGGCCGCAAGCCCTCCTACTGAACCCCATCCCGAAACACTTGCCACTAAAGCAGATTTTTTAGAAACAAGGTATTTGTAATAAACGCTATCGCCGGTAGAAATGAGCAACTCTGCTGCAGCCCACAAAAACTCATCACTAAAGTTGTTGTCTCCATACCCCCCGGTACTAATTCCAACAGGATTTGTAAATGCTACACTCGGATGAAGCACAGCCCAATCCCATGCTTTCTTGGCCTGAGCAAGACAATTGGCAGCAAAAGCAGAATCTGCTTTTTTATAAATCCGGCCTGCCATAGCCATCATAGCCGCAAAATCAAGCGAGGCAGAGGTACACTTCCCTAAAATATAACGGATATCTTTATCATCTTCAGGCATAATAAAACCAGGGAACCCCGCTGTTGTTATCTTGTGATAAACCCCGCCATCGGTATCCTGCATAGTAGCCAGCCAGTCCAGTTCAAACCGCACTTCGTCAAGCAGGTCATTAACCCCATTGCCAGATTCGGGGATACTTGCAGATGAGTCCGGAAAATAGGTGTTGAACAATTCGTAAAACTGAAGCATATCTCCTACAGAAATCCCGGCATTTACCACATACTTGCCATAATCTCCGGCATCGTACCAACCTTTGGGAGAAGAAACTTTACCAGAACGCCCTGTCGAAGCGTGATAAACACAAGATGTATCAGGATGTCCGGCTTTACGTTTCCATATTCCGGCATATTTTTCATCCAAAGCATAAGAACATCTTTGAAAATAGAAACTACGCAATGAAGCATAAGCCACCTCACGAAAAACATTATCAGATATAACAAAAGGCAACGAAACCGCCATACCTTTCACCCTGAGGCAATATTGCCCCGGTTGTGAAACACTGCTAAAATCAGCTATAGAAATAGAATCTTTTGAGTCATTATAATACTTTTTAGCACTTAAATTTCCTGAATAAACAACAGAACTATCGGGCAACTGCAAAACTTCAAATTCATTACCCATTGGCCACACAACCAATGCAACTTTTGAAGATTGTGGATAATACCCTAACTGGTTTATCCTGATATTCATAGTTTGCGATGTCAAAGATGCTACAAAACAGCTTATTGCAACGATGGTCAGTAGTTTGATTTTCATATATTGAAATTTAATTAATTTACGTTAACTGGCTTTGCAAAGATAATGGCAATCAGAAATGCAACTTCTAATTTTTTGTTAACGTCTTGGGTATAGCTTGTTAAGAATGTCGGTACGTTTTATTCTTTTCAGGTATTCAAAAAGTATTTTTCGATATTCGGGCTTATACCAAAAAAAGAAGGCATTTTGCATTTTTTTGTCGTCTTTAGAGCGGGCAACATAAACTTTTTTACCGGTATAAGGATCAATGCCCGTGTAGTAAATACAAGAAGATAAGGTCATGGGAGTAGGCGTAAAATCTTGTACTTGCTCAGGATTAATGTTCAATTGCCTATTATTCTCGGCCAATGCTGCCATTGCGTCAATGGTAGAGCCCGGATGACTTGAGATAAAATAAGGTATAATGTATTGTCGCTTGCCAAATCTGGCATTTAGCTTGTCAAACTCATCTTTGAAACGTTTAAAAAGGGCGAAAGAAGGTTTGCGCATCAATTTGAGCACCTCGTCAGACGAATGTTCGGGGGCTACTTTCAACCTGCCGCTAACATGATATTTCACAAGATTAGCAAAATACTCATCAGATGATTTCTTTGTTTCAACGTTTGGAGCATTGAAAAGCAAGTCGTAACGAATACCACTCCCAATAAAAACGTGCTTTATACCAGCAACATCCCTTGCAGCTTGCAGCAAATCGTTTTGCGGCTTATGGTTCGTATCAAGGTTTTTGCAGATAGCAGGAAATATACATGACGGACGCTTACACTTTTCGCAAATAGCTTTATCTATTCCGCTCATCATGTACATATTGGCCGAGGGCCCGCCTAAGTCGGTAATAGTACCATTGAAATATGGCATCTTAGACAAATTGAGCACTTCGCGCATCACACTCTCTGGCGAACGACTGCGGATAAACTTTCCCTGGTGGGCAGAAATGGTGCAGAATGAACAACCTCCAAAACAACCACGATGAATATTGATAGAGTTTTTTATCATATCAAAAGCCGGAATAGCTTCTTTATACCTGGGGTGTGGCAAACGCGAATATGGCAGCTCATACGGAGCATCATTTTCATCTTGTGTCAAATACGCAAAGGGCGGATTTACAACAACAAAACCATTGCCAACAGGTTCAACAATGCGAGCAGCGTGTATCTTATTTGATTCTTCTTCTATAAACTTAAAGTTTTCGCCAAATGCCAACTTATCTTTTTGGCATTTCTCAAAACTATGGAGATATATTGTTTTCGCGCCATCTTCAACCTCAATATCAGCCTTATCTTTAACCAGATATGCCAACTGTGGAATTTTCCTGGCTTCAGAAAAAGGCTTACCAGCCTGCAAAAGCTTGACAAATTCTTCCAAAGCCTTTTCTGCCATCCCATAAAAAAGCAAATCAGCCTTGGTTTCGGCCAATACGGAAGGCATAAGACTATCTGACCAATAGTCGTAATGCGTAAACCGACGAAGCGAAGCCTCTATACCTCCAAGTATTACAGGGACATCAGGAAATAGCTTCTTTACAATGCATGTATATACCTTTACAGCGTAATCCGGACGACGGCCAGCCTTTCCTCCGGCAGTATAATCATCATTGCTACGCAGGCGCTTGGCAGCTGTGTAATGGTTTATCATCGAGTCCATGTTGCCGGCAGTGATGCCAAAGAAAAGGTTGGGTTTGCCCAGTTTACGAAAATCCCTCAGGTCATCCTGCCAATTAGGCTGAGGCACAATGGCCACTTTAAGCCCTTGTTTTTCGAGCACACGGCCAATTACAGCCACACCAAACGAGGGATGGTCAACGTATGCATCGCCCGTAAAAAGAATAACATCAATGCTTGTCCATCCAAGCTGTTCAACTTCTTTGGCAGAAGTAGGGAAAAAGGGCAATGCCGTTTGTTTTTGCATCAAAAAGTAGTATTTATAGCATCTACAGGATTGAGTCTAGCAGCAGTATATGCAGGTATAAGCCCTGCCAAAAGGCCAATAATAGCAGATGTCAAAATACCCAATAATATATTGCCAATGGTTAAAGTCATTTCAAAATCAAGCGCTTTGCTCGCCGCTACCGAAGCAAGAAATACAAAAAACAGCCCCAGTAAACCGCCTAAAACAGACAATATTACCGCTTCAAACAAAAATTCGATAAGAATAAAGAACCTTTTGGCACCCAGAGCTTTTTGAATACCAATCTGGTTGGTGCGTTCACGAACTGTTACAAACATAATATTAGCAATACCAAAGCCTCCAACAATGATAGAAAAGCCCCCAATAATCCAACCAGCAATATTAATTATCAAAAAAATCTTTTCAATCCCCGAAATAATAAGGCTTGCTTGGTTTAGCGAAAAATCATCGGGCTGCAAAGGCTTAAGGTTATGTTTTTTTCTCAAAATACTTCGCAGTTCATCTTTCATTTGATCAAGCGGAACACCCTTTTTAGCTTTTATCATCATAAACGGGTTCAACATGTCACTTTTGATATCGAAAATATTTCGGGCATAATTTAATGGAATTAACACTACATCATCCATGCTCCCGCCAACAATGCTGGTTCCTTCTTTTTTAGTTACGCCAACCACCTTTATTTTTCGGCCATCCACTTTAATAAATTTATCAACCGGGTCTTCATTGCCAAACAACTGGGTTGCTATGGTATTGCCAATAATACAAACATTTTTCCCTGACTGAAATTCGTAAGGCGAAAAGTATCTCCCTTTTTCAATTTCGAAAGCTTTTACCTTTTCAAAATCATCAGTATTGGCCCAAATACCGCCATTCCCAAACGAATTGTTTTTGTACTTTATAGTTCGGCCAGTACTTACTGAAAACACAGCGGCATCAACAGTTTGTGCCTTTTTTAAAACCTCTTCATAATCAGCAACACGAGGAACAGGCCTTTTCATATATTCCCACCACTTGTAGTCATCATCAAAGCTCCAGGGCCACTTTTGTACATAAATAATATCATCGCCAAGGCTCGCAACATTGTCACGAATGCCATTTTCAAGCGCATCAAGAGCAGTAAAAACAGAGATTATAGCAAATATACCTATAGTAATACCAAGCAGCGTAAGCGATGTACGTACTTTATTGCGACTGATAGAGTGCCAGGCCATTTGCAGGCTCTCCAGGATAAGGTTAAGAAAAACCATGTATGGTAGTATTTTAGTCCAAAGTTAAGCTTTTTTCATTTCCAAAGGAATGACAGTACTTTATTTACCACAGCAAACCCATGTGGGCTTGATAAGCTAAAATCAGGACTGTCATGATAAAAGTAATAGTCAGCACACCTTTGGCAGCCTTGTTCATATCTAACCATAAAAAGATAAAGAAAACAGCCAGGTTGGGGATAATACACAAGCTAAACAGCTTGGTTATTACCCTTAGCATAATAAGAAAATAAAAAAACTGGTTTAACGTATAATTGGTAAACGTATAAAAATACGTACCCATTAGGGCCACCACTGGAACTAACAATCCCAATATTATGCCGACATAAAGCTTGTCAAACCTGGCCACTTTAGCTTTTATTTTTTCAATCAGTTGTTCCATCATTCCAATTCCATTGTTTAAGTGTGTGCAAAGCTTTATGTGCAGTAAAATCAAACTGTACAGGGGTTATAGCAATATATTGGTTGCGCAAAGCCCATTCATCGGTGTCTGTTGCATGAGGCTCAAGGTCTTCAAATGTCCCGGTAAGCCAATAATAGTCGTGTCCGGCAGGGTCAGTGCGATGTTCAAATTCTTCGCGCCAAATACCATGATTCTGGCGGCATACCATGACTCCCTTTATCTGTTCGGCCTTTAAATACGGGATATTGACATTCAGGCATACTCCTTTGGGCAAGCCCCGCCTCAAAATATTGTCAATAATGCGGTTGACAAAAAAAGTAGCTGCAGAAAAATCAGCATCCTTAGAAAACTCAAGCAAAGAAAAACCAACAGAAGGTATCCCATACAAACACCCTTCTAAAGCAGCTGCCATAGTACCCGAATACAGCACACTCGATGAAGAATTGCCCCCGTGGTTTATACCCGACAAAATCAAATCGGGTTCTTTGGGCAAAATTTTGCTCATGGCCATTTTTACACAGTCCACAGGCGTACCATTGCACGAAAACTTTTCTACGTTGCCATTTTTGCCATGTTTATAAACCCTGATAGGCGTTTTTACGGTAATAGCATGCGACATACCACTTTGTCCCTCTGTCGGGGCAACCACCACAACATTGCCAAAACTTTTAGCCACATTAACAAGGGCTTCTATGCCTTTTGCATGTATCCCATCATCGTTGGTAATCAATATCAGCCTGTCCTTGTCCATTAACAAACATTAATTATTTTTTGCCCAAAGATAATGCATTCTTCTCTGGCAAAATATTACCTTCGTGCCTGTTAAGTGTTATATTTTTTATGAGCAAAAACAACAACAAGGTTTTAAAATTTTTAAAAAACAAATATTTTCTTGCCTCTTTATTCTTTGTCCTGTGGTTGATTTTCTTTGACCAAAACAACCTCATTGACCGTGTTGCTGCCCTAAAAAAATATTATGAAATGAAAGAAGAAAAAGAATTTTACATTGAAAAAATAAAAATTGACAGTCATAAACTCAACGAATTGCGTACCGACAGGGACAACCTCGAAAAATTTGCCCGCGAGCAATATTTTATGAAACGCGACAATGAAGATATATTTGTATTAGAATAAAACCTTTGTTATCATTGAAAAATATATTGCACAAAATAGTATTTACCTTATTTACACTGAGTTTCGCAGGAAATATCCATGCCCAGTTAAACATCAACCATTGGCTCAATGCCGGAAGAGAACAAATAGATAAAGACAATACTGTAGCCATAGAATATTTCAGCAAGCTGATAAAATTTATCCCTGACCTCGATGAAGCTTATTACCTCAGGGCATACTCAAAATACAGCCTGAAAGACTACGTAGGGGCCTTGCAAGATATAAATACTGCCATCAAAATCAAGGGCGGCAACTCATACTATTACATCCTCAGGGGTGAAATAAAGTCACGCATGTACAACGTGCGCGGTGCACGCGAAGACTTCAACAAAGCAGTAATGCTCAAAGCCACAAATACCGAAGCCTACCTTAGGAGAGGATTGAACGGGTTGATGCTTGGACTAAACGATGAAGCTATCCAGGACTTTAACATTGCTATCACGCTCAATAAGAATAACGACAACGCTTTCCTTTACAGGGGAATGGCCTACCAGGCCAAAAAAGACTATTACATGGCTTTGTGCGACTTTGACAAAGCAATACAGCTCAACCCTTTCGATGCCGAGAATTATTTCCGCCGTGGCCGCAACTATCTGGAAGAAAAAAAATACAATGAAGCTCTCGCTGATTTCAACCAAACCATCAAGCTTGACTCTACACACACACCAGCCTACTACTCGCGCGCCCTTACCCGCGATGAACTGAAAGACTCACTGGGGGCTTTGATTGACCTTAACAGGGTACTTAAACTCGACCCCGAAAATGCCTTGGCTTATTTTGTAAGGGCTGAACTTAGAGTACGCTTCAAAGATATCAATGGTGCGCTGGACGACTACGATAAAGTGATAGAAATAAACCCTAACAACATTTACACCTATTTCAACCGCGGCATTGTTTATCATACCTTAAAAAAATATAAAAAAGCCATCAGCGATTATACAACAGCCATTAACCTTAACTCCAACTTTGTAGCAGCCTACTACAACCGTTCTATAGCCCTTAGGGCAATAGGCGATATGTACAATGCCGAAAAAGACTACAAAACCGCTGCCAGGATAAACAAAGAACGCAATGAAAGCGGCTTTGAAGAAAAACTCGACTCTACCAACCTGGCCAAAATCATTGACTTTAAAGCCGATTTCGAGCGAGGCAATGTAAAAGAAAGCTCCAATTCACTGGCAGGTATAACTCCAGCCCCGGCCTACGGCATTGTTTGTATTTCAAAAACCGACTTTGAAAACAAAAAGTACACAAACACAAATGTTTTAGAAAAAATAAACAACCAAATCCTTGGAGAAGAAAGGCTCATTGTATCAAACACCGCAATTGACAATATTTATGACCAGTTAAACTCATGGCTTGCCGAATTTGAAAACCTTTCGGAAAATGAGAATAATGCAACACGCTTGTTAAGCCGAAGTGTAATTAAAGCTCAATTGCAAGATTACAATGGCGCACTCTCGGACTGTGACCTGGTCATAAAACTCAAGCCCGACTGGGCAGTTGCGTATTTCTTAAGGTCTTATGTCTTGTTTGAATACATTATGCTGATGCAAAACGTAAGCTCTAAAGAAAGCGACTTTTTCTTCATTGGCGAAAATGGCAACAAATTGCCATCCTCTGTAAAAGGAAACCCTGATTTTACTCAGGTTATCAGCGACCTCGAAACCTCAATCCAGCACGATTCTTCTTTTATATATACCTACTTCAACCTGGCCAACGTATTGGTAGAAACTAAAACCTTTGACAAAGCCATATATTACTATTCAAAGGTCATAGCCATCGACCCCAACTTTGCCCAAGCTTATTTCAACCGTGGTTTGCTTTACATCTTTACCAACAAGAAGGAAGAAGGCTGCTCAGACATAAGCAAGGCCGGCGAACTCGGCATCAAATCTGCTTACAACATCATGGGGAAATATTGTAACGAGAAATAATGGCTATTCTATTTCAACAACAAAATCTTTTTCTGGAAGAAATTTTTCTTTTTTCCAAAAGTAAACCTGTTCCCCATACTTAACAGAAGATGAATCTGGCTTCAATGACAAGGTTTTTAAATTAATACCCTTATCAATAGCAAGGGAATAGTATGCTATTTCTAATGGTTTTTCCCAAAACCGAGTGGTGGTCAATATATAAACATTCTTTTTCTTCGACCTTGAGCTATAATAAATATTTACGCTCAATGAATCTTTTGCCGGGATATGCAAGCGAAACCTTATCTCTTTTTTTATTTTTTCATAAGGCAAAGCGCTCATATTGTTAAGGCTTATTAATCTAATGGAATCAATATCTTTTACATCTTCTGCAAATGGGAAAACAATTGGGATTTCAACATCTTTTGCTGAGTTATTCTTAAACTCATATATTCCGTTAATGGCAAATTGGGTACTATCCAACTTAAAGTCAATATACTCAGCTTTAAACTGTACATTATTCTGAGAAAACAGGTGAATCCAGAATAAACCAAATAAGATGAAGAATGTGCCCCTTTTCATTTCACAACTATGAGCTGAGAAGAATGTAAAACAGCTCCATTCATAATTACCTGAACAGTATATGTGCCGTCAAATACATCTTGTGGTAATTGTATGTTCCCTTTATTTTCCATTATCTTACATTGAAAGACGCTTTGCCCATTAATGTTTATTATATTCAGTTGGCAATTAGAAGAAAAAACTGGAAGAGCTATTGCATATTGCAATATAGAATTACCCTTTACAGGATTTGGAAATATTTTAACCAGGTTTTCTTTGTTAGATATTGATTTTACTCCAACATAATCAGTTAAGTATATATCTCGCTCGGTAGTCGAATCAGGTAGTATTTCAAATTCTATTGGTTTAAAATGTACACTAGAATTATAATTAGAAGGTAAATAGGCGCTGTTTAATTTATATTTCCTCGAATACATTTTCACTGAATATAAGCCCGATTGCACCTTTAAAATTCTACCAAAATCAATTGTAAATTGTCCTTTATTTAAAGGACGGCCATTTTTATCATAGATATGACCTTTCAAAACACCAAACATTTTAGTTGTATCATTAAAATCTGTTATAGTGTTGCTCAAAGAATAATAAACATAATCATATCCATAATATGACACACTAGCAATTGATTGTCCTTTGCTTAATCTTGGGACATTTGAATTACCGTAATTGCCATAAGTTAATGATGCTCCATACCAATCAGGAAGGGTCTCTATAAATACTGAATCTGAACCTGGATTTCTAAAATGTTTATAGTAAAACTTAACCCTTATAGAATCCCCTTCTTTATTAAACTTCAAAGGTCTATCTAAACTATCCTCAGTAATAATATCTAAATTATTAAAGTCAACAAAAGTCTTATTTATCCTGGCACATTCAGTTGATGAGCACACCCAAACAGTGTCAATGTCTAAAATATTGTAATAATCCAATGAATAGGCATCAAGCTTTAAAACCCAATTATCGTTGTCATCAAAATAAAAAGCCTTGATTTTTATATCTGTTCCTGGAAGAGGGTTGGCTGCAATATTTACCAACAAAAAAGAAGCAATACTGAATAAAAATACTATTTTTTTCATGGTGAAGGATTTTTATAACCCTAAAAGTAAAAAAAAATTACTTTTTTGCCACCACAATAAAATTATCACCCAACTCACTCTCCTCCAATTCGCATTTCAGGCTTCTGAAGTCATAGCCCGGGGCAAGTTTAACATCAGAAAAATCGGCATTTTTCAATAAATAAACCATTTCTTTTGGCGGAAAATAACGCCTAAAAGTGTCAATAGATATTCCTTCGCTACCATTTATGCTAAACACCTGGCAACGATGCTCAATATTACCGTTCATTGTTCGCTTGTCTTTTAAAAGCACCTGCTGTCCTTCAATTTCGAAAGATTTTTCAGTCCATACATTGTCAATGGCCTTATTTTTTAATGGCATTGGATAAAACACATCTATCAACAAGGCCGCCTGTCTGCTAAGCGACTGGTGTATATTGGCCAAAAAGGCCTCAGGCTTGTCCAATATATAATTGAAAGTATAAAAAGTCAACAACGCAACATCAAACTTCGTTTCAAAAGGTTTTTCAGCAAAATTGTGGTTCAAAAGTTTCAAATGTCCTGACGAAACAAACGGTTCAAGCTTGGCTCCTGCCTTTTGCAACATTTCATCCGAAATATCAATTCCAGTAACAGACAATCCCTTATCCAGCAGGTATTTTAAGATCCGACCAGTTCCACAGCCAATTTCTACAATGCTTTTATCGCTACTACAGTATGAATGGCAGAAATCTACATCTGCACTAAACCTTCCCACATATAAATCATAGAAAACAGCGAACTTCTGGTACGTTTGTTCGGGAGTAATCATATTTATCTGACTTTTAATTTATAACCCTTACAAAATATAAGCCAACCAGTATTTACAAAGAAAGAAATACTACAAACCTACTCATCTCCCCTATCTTTCTTCAATCTTCTTTACCGTTCTCTAATCTTCCGTTCGCTTCCTCACTCTTCTTTATCCTTCTTTACTCTTCCGTAAACTTCTTCATTAAAACTTAACCTGCAAAGCCAAGCCTGTAGCCCCTTCAGGCATATACACCGGGTGAAGCTGAAATGAGGCTTTAGGCTCTCTGATTGATGTTAAAGGCTGCTTCACTTCCTCCCTGCCCCTGTTCACGGCCATACGCCCCACCGCGTAACCAATGGCAATGCCAAGCGGATAATCTCCTGCCCAATGCACACCGTTGTTCATCATCTGGTAACCGCAAAGCCCCATCAAAGTATAACATAGCGGCTTGATAAATTTATATTCGGGGTAATTCATCGATACTACCGTAGCTGTCATCATAGCAGTAGCAAGGTGCCCTGATGGATATGCATCATATTTGGGAACATTATTTTGATAGTCAACCGGATTTGGGAAAAAACGCCATCTTCCACCAGAAACTGTTGCACATTGAGGAGACTCGTGCCCTGTCAGGTGCTTCAATATTTGAATCCATGCCCCTACGGCAAGCATGCCTTCAGCAAGCTGGGCAGCGGTTTGGGCAGCACGTTTATCATCTGTAAATGACGAATATATATAGAAACCGGCACAAACTCCGATTTCTGTTATCCCATCACCAATGTAGTACAAACCAGACGATAAATCTGTAGGTACATTTATACGCAAATCCTTTGTACCTGTCAGATTATAAACATTATTTTCTCCCGACAAATTGATATACCTCCCAAATCGTTGGGCAGCATCAACCAGTTCCTGGTCATAATAAATTAAAATAGCCGTAGAAGCAGCAATTATCCCCAATCCTTTGAAATTTTCCTTCTTAACCAATTCTGTCGGCAACAGATAAAAATCTTTAAAAGCATTACTTACAAATCCAAACCTGCGTGTTGGATAATAACGATAACTCAGCGTATCGTTAATTTTGTACAAATACCTGATATCAATACTATCTGATTGATATTTCAATGAATCTTTTGTTTGACCAAATACTGAAAATGTAAGCCCTACAACCCCTGTAAAAAATATTAAACGCTTCACAACCAATTTATTAAAAACGTTACAACACTAGTGTCCCATTAAAATCGGGACGTTATTAAAAATTAAACAAATTTGGCTCATTAAGCCTAAAACGTTCTTTGTCATTTTGAAATTTAGTTCTATCAAATAGGTCTCGAAGATGA